>Cebus_capucinus_imitator_PRJNA485217_SSR056__coassemble_785_pt1 | contig 16129 bp, 16 predicted proteins | sample Cebus_capucinus_imitator_PRJNA485217_SSR056__metabat2_low_PE_019 | metagenome-assembled genome bin Cebus_capucinus_imitator_PRJNA485217_SSR056 | reverse complement strand
GGACATTGAGACGAAAAGAGCTCCAAGGAGGATCGACAGCGCCTCTCCTTATCGGGGTCGAAAGGCGCGCGAGCCGCTTCAAGCGCTCGGGAAACGGGTGGCAGTTGTTTTTGACGGCGCCGCCCATACTAGGGTTTATACGTGCGCCGCATTGTCGTTTTGCCCGCAGGTTAACAGAAGTTTTCGCCCCGTGCGAGCATTGAAGAGGTCAATTGAAGCGATCGGCACATATGTTTACCTCAAAGCTGTCGACTGACTGAACTGCAAACGCCTACTCCATTCGGGCGAGCGAAGGCTAGAATTTTCCCGCTGTCGGAGCGGATGATGCTCCGAGATCTCTTTTCGCGAGGCTCCTCATGAAGCGCATTCCCATTCATCGCGGCGGCATTGCTTCCGCCGGCTATGACCGCTCCCGCCGCTGGCTCGACGTAGAGTTTGAAACCAAGCGGGTGCTGCGCGCCGAAAACGTGGGCTCCGAAGTCGCGGATCGCTTCCTGCACTCGAGCGCGCCGCATGAATACTGGGCGTCCGAAATCGAGGACGTCTATTCCGTGCATGAGATTTCCGCCAAGGAGAGCAACGAGGAGACGCCCGCTTCGAAGAAGTCGATCGACGATCTGAAGCGTCTCTTCGGAGACCTGTGACTTTTGTACATTGACAGGCATCGGCGCTGACTGCGAATTCAGCGCCGATTGGCAGCCTGCGAGAGGGCTCGATACAGTCTGATGCCGTTAGAAGAGCGTCAGCTGCTCTGCGGATGTTCGATGCTGCAGCACCTTCTTGATGTCGTGCTTGATGATCAGCTTTCCATTGCTGAGCATCTGAGTGGATTCCAGCTCGACAAGAAGCACATCGCCCTTGCCGAAGCGCTCGCGCCCCGCATCGATATCGGCGAGGAAGGCCTTGTCCGAAATGGATGCGAAAACTGATGCTCCTTCACCGATCTTGACTCTCCATTTAGCCTTGTCCTTGAAGGCCGCCGTTTCAATCATCACGATCGATCGCGACACGTTGCTCGTAAGGATTTTCTCGGGAGCTGCTGCGCAGATTGCCTCCAGATCCTCTTTCGAGAAAGTAGCCTCAATCGCCTTATCAGCATCCGAAATCATTACGGAATCAATACCTTCGCCGCGAAGAGGCTCCGCAATTCTGGAGCACGCCGCATTAACCGTCGGACTGTTGAAACCCTCAAATGCAAAGTAGTTGATAGTGATTTGTTGATTGTTTTGTATGAGCGTCACTTGAGTGCCATCTTTGGATCGCACAACCTCATCGGGCTTTCTCCCGTCCAACCAACGCTTCAGCATCAGGATTTCTACGACGCTGCTAAGCAGCGTATAAGCATTGCAGTAAGCGGTTACGCCTCCGCTGCTAAAGATTGCCTCCATCTGATTCAAGAAGTCTTGAGCAACCTGAAAATCAATGATGAAGCAGCCCTTATTAAAGGCGCGCACCTGCAGGGAGACTTTGGCTTCGTTTTTATTGACCAACTCGTTCAACGACGACAGTGCGTCGCACACCGCCATTAAGGCAGGTGCTAGATAAGCCACATCAATGAGATTTTCCTCAAGTGCCGGCCCATCATATTTGATCATGAAGGTGCAGGTGTTTTTGCTAAACATCTCTGTCGCCCTAAGCATGAAGCTCTAAAGGAATCGGTGTTTCGCCCACATCTTAAATACGCTACGTGAAGAAGAGCGTAGCCAGCCCCAGGAAGATGAGGAACCCACCCGAGTCGGTCGTGAAGGTGAGGAGCACCGATCCGCCCATGGCCGGGTCGCGCCCCATCTTGTTGAGGATGAGCGGCACGGCTAGCCCGACGGCCGCGCCCTGCAGGATGTTGAGGAACATCGCGAGCGCCATCACGACGCCGAGCATCTGCCCCTGATCGGAATCCCAATAAAGCCCCCAGGCGCAGAGGCCTGCGATGGCGCCCCAAAGTACGCCGTTGATGAGCGCGACGCACAATTCCTTCTTCCAGATGTCGATCGTGTTGGCAAGCGTCACCTGGCCGGTTGCGAGCGACCTGACGAGAAGCGTCAACGTCTGGTTGCCCGAGTTGCCGGCCATGCCGGCTACGATGGGCATGAGGGCGGCGAGCGCCACCACGCGCTCGATCGTGCCGTCGAAGGCAGAAATCACGCGGGAAGCAAAGAACGCCGTGCAGAGATTGACGCCGAGCCAGAGCCAGCGGCTTTTGGCAGCGTCCCAGACGCTGCCGAACAAGTCCTGCTCATCGTCCAGACCCACGGCGCTGAAGGCGTCTTCTTCGCTCTCTTCGCGAATGACGTCGACCACTTCGTTGACGGTCAGGCGCCCCACCAGACGGCCGGTTTCGTCCACCACGGCCGCGCTCACGAGGTCGTAGCGCTCGAACGCCTGCGCAGCGTCGCTCGCATCGTCGAGCGGGTTGAGCGTGAAGGTCTCCGTCTGCATGATGCGCCGCACCTGCTTGGCCGGGTCGGACGTGAGGATCTGCGAGACGGCGAGCGCCCCCTTGAGCTTTCCCATGCGGTCGACCACGAAGATCTGGTCCATGTGGTCGGGAAGCTCCTTGAAGCGCCTCAGGTACCTCAGAACCATGTCGATCGTCACTTCCTCGCGGATCGACACCATCTCGAAGTCCATGCGCGCGCCCACCGACTCTTCCGGGTAGGACATTGCGGCGCGCAGCTGAGCGCGCTCTTCGTGCGAAAGCCCTTCCTGAACCTCCGCCATGACGTCGGGCGGGAGATCATCGACAAGGTCGGCGATCTGGTCGGTGTCGAGGGTCTCGACCGCGTCGACGAGTTCGTCGCGGTCCATCGCCTCGATCAGGGTTTCGCGGACGCCCTCGTTGACTTCAAGAAGAATGTCGCCGTCCGATTCGCTCTGGACCTGATTCCAGACGGCGAGACGGTCGTCGAGCGGCAGGGCTTCGAGCACCCAGGCGATGTCGGCGGGGTGAAGCGGCTCCAGAATGTCGCGCAGCTGCTGCGCGGCTTCGGGCGTGAGCGGTCTCGCGTCGTCGTCCTTCTCCTCTTCGGGAGCGTCCTTGCCGCCCGCCTTGGCTCTGGCGGCACGCTCGGCCTTCTCGCGCGCACGCTCCATGGCGCGCGCACGGTCTTCGTCCGAGTCAAGGACCTGCTGAACGCGTGCAAGCGCGCGGCTCGCTTCATCCGAGTCGAGCGTCAGGGCGCCGGCGTTCTCCTCGTGAGGAGCTTTCGTCTGGTCTTCGCGGTTCATGGCGCTCAACCTCTCTCAGCACGAGGCTACGGATGGGGTGAAAGGAAATGAAGGCCCCCAGCAGGCGGGACCTCCTGACGTCGTCTGCGTCCGCAGAGGACGCAGTCGCCCGTGAGGCTATCACGATTTGATGCGCGGCGCCTCTGCCGAAAGTTGAAGGGAGCGGTCTGAAGACGGCCGCTCCCCGGTGCGGACGGACGGATTACTGCACGGAAGCGGGCTCGGCCTGCGTCGCTTCAGCGGCAGCCGCCTCCTGAGCCTGCTTGGCTTCCTCCGCGGCCTCTGCGGTCTCCTGAGACTCTTCGAGGCTTTCTTCGAGCGCCTCTTCCTCTTCAGGGGTGAGCGACTCGTCGAGCACCTTGATGAGGCGCGAATCCATCACGAGATCGACCAGATCGCAGTCGAGGATGCGCAGCTCGACCTTGCGGCCGCGCGGAAGGTCTTCGGGCAGCCCCGGCACGCGCTGCATGAAGGGAAGCCCGTCGATGCGAACGAGATCGCCCTTGACGGCGATCGCCTCGATCGTCTCGAGCTTCTCCTGCAGGATCCAGCGCAGCGACCAGTAGCGCTCCATTCGCGTCTGGAAGTCAGCGTAGAGGCCGTAGATCGCCTCGAACTGGCTCACGATCGTGAAGAGGTCCACGTCCGTGCGGCCGTAGGGCGGCGTCTCGCCGCGCAGCACCGCGATCATCTGGCGCTGGTTGACAAGGTCGACGTAGCGGCGCAGCGGCGACGTGCTCCACGCATAGCGCTCGACGCCCAAACCGTCGTGCGGCCCCGGAGACGTGCTCATGCGCACGCGCCCCATGCGCTGCGAGCGATAGATGCCCGGCGTCCCGTGCTCTTCGAGCCAGAGGCCCCACGTGCTGTTCGCGAAGATCATGAGTTCGGCAACGAGCAGGTCGAGGGGCGCGCCGCGGCGGCGGCCCTTCACGTGGATCACGGCGTCTTCGCCCTCGCCCTCAAGCGCAAAGTACCAGTCGACGCGGCCCGTGGGCTCGGGGCGGCCGCGCACTTCCTCGCGTCCGTGCTGCAGGCGCTTGGCGAAGTGCCAGAGCCAGGCGATTTCATGCGCGTAGGGAATCGTGAGGGCGTCGGCCGCAATGGCTTCTTCAGTAACCAGGTCATCGATCTTGTCGTAGCGGAGGTTCGCCTTGAGCGCAATGCGCTCGAGCCTCGTTTCCGTGCGCTCGACCGCGAACGTGTCGTCCTTCACCCAAGCATAGAGCGAGAGGCAGGGGACGAGATGCCCCTCGTCAAGGGACGCCGCCTTGATCCAGCCCTCCGGGAGCATCGTGGTCTTGAGGCCGGGGGCGTACACCGTGCTCATACGGGTCTTCGCGACCGCATCGATCGGGGAATCCTTTTCGATCATGAGCGCGGGCGCGGCGATGTGGATGCCCACGCGCGTGATGCCGCCCTCAAGGTGCTCGATGCTCGCCGCATCGTCCACTTCCGTCGTGGTCGAGTCGTCGATCGAGAAGGCGTCGACGTCGGCGATGGGAAGATCGTCCCAGCTGCATTCAGGCGCTTCGGGGAGCCCCGCGGGGAAGCCGCGTCCGTGAGGGAAGTTCGACGCGTAGAAGCTGTCGACGTGCCAGCGCCAGGGGGAGGCGATGCCTCCGAGCTCGAGCATGAGGCGCAGAGGCGTCTGGCGCGTTTCGGCGGCGGCGTCCGAAAGCGCCTTCCATTCGATGCTGTTCTTGTCGGGCGCGATGAGAAGCGTGAGCGCCTGGCGGGCAATGGATTCGGGAAGCTTGCCTTCGACCATCTCGGCCGTCCAAGCCTTCTTCTGCTCTTCAAGACGGCGCTTGCGCTCGAGCGCTTCGAGCGCGCGGGCGAGGATGTCGGCCGGCGCCTTCCGGTAGGTGCCGCGGCCCTTGCGGTAGAAGTAGACCGGATTGGCATGCAGCACCGTGAGGAGCGCCGCGAGATCCACGGGAGAAGGCGCTTCGCCCCAATACTCGCGGGCGAGGTCCTTGAAGCTGAACTCCTCATCGGGCGCCGCCTCCCAGAGGAAGGCCGGGTCGAGCTCGGCCGCCGCATCGGGAATGCGCGCAATGAGTTCCGAGGCGCTCGGCGACTCAAAGGGGAAGAAGACATGGGAAGCCTTGATCTTGCTTCTGCGTCCTGTCGTGAGCTCCACCTGATAGGCGTTGCCCGCCTGCGTCAGCACTGTTCCCGCCTTGAAGGCGCCGTCGTCTTCGAAATATAGATACATCGCGTTCGTTCTTCTTTGATTCGCGCCCGGGCGCGGATTCTGGGGTTGTGGCGTTTTAAATGAGGCCGCTATTTTGCACCATCCGGCCTGGAGTCAACGCATGCGGCGCTCGAAGAATCCCCGCATGGCGGGGAGGCATTCGGCAAAGCGCTGCATGCGGTGGTCGTCGCCCGAGAGGATGATCTTGGGGCTCTCCGGAAAGGCCCGGTCGGCCGCACGCCAATCGAGCACCTCGTCGGCCGTCGAGAGGAGGAGAAGCGCATCGGCCGGATCCTCGGGCGCGGGCGGCGCGGTTTTTGCCAGCGCGCGGAAGTCGTCGGCGAACGAAGGCTCCACCAGAAGGGTGCGGTCCGTGCCGAAGATAGTCTGGAGCCCTACCTGATCGGGCACGAAGTCCCAGGGCGTGAGGCACGGGTTCACCGCGGCCGCAGGGCACCCGAAGAGGCGTGCGGCGCGAAGCGCGTAGAACCCGCCCAGGCTCGAGCCCGTCACGAGCGTCCTGCGGCGCTCGGCTGCGGAGAGCGGCTCGAGGAGTCCGCAGATCACGCGGTCGGCCTCAAGCGGTGGCAGATTGAGGTCGGGCGCGAAGAAGTCCGCGCCCCATTCGCGGGCTGCGGCCGCGAGTTCGCGCCCTTTGGCCGAAGCCGGCGACGACCGGAAGCCGTGCAGGTAGATGAGCCTCAACTTCAGAGCATCAGGCATGCTCGAGCTCCTTCTTCTTGAGACCCTCAAGGAGCTTGCCGTGAATGCCGCCGAAGCCGCCGTTGCTCATACAGAGAATCACGTCTCCCGGACGGGCGGCTTCGAGCACATGCGTGAGAAGCGCGTCGAAGTCGTGCGTCGCATATGCATGGTCGCCTATCGCCTTGAGCGCCTCTTCGGGCGACCAGGCGACGCCCGGGCCCGCATAGCAGAAGACCTGGTCGGCCTGAGCGAGCGCGCCGGCCAACCGATCCTTCATGGTTCCGAGCTTCATCGTGTTGCTGCGGGGCTCGAGCACAGCCAAAAGCCTTCTGCCCGGCCAGCGGCCGCGAACGCCCGCGATCGTCTCTTCAATAGCAGTCGGGTGGTGCGCGAAGTCGTCGATCACGAGGCATCCGTCGGCTTCGCCCTTCACTTCCTGACGACGGTGCACACCCGGGAAGGTCTTGAGCGCAGCGAGGGCCGTCTCGACGGGCACGCCTGTCGCTCGAGCGGCCGCCGCGGCCGCCAATGCGTTGAGCGCGTTGTAGCGCCCGGGCATGCCGATTTCGATGCGTCCGATCGCCTTGCCCTCAAAGGAGGCGTTCAGATCGTCGTCAAGCGTCCAGCCGTTGGGCGTCCCGAAGTCCGCGTCGAACCGCTCGAGGTTGGACCAGCAGCCGCGCTCGAGCACGCGCTCGAGCGCTTCGGTGCGGGCGTTGGCGATGATCGTACCTTCGGACGGCATCGTGCGCACGAGATGATGGAACTGCGTTTCAATGGCCCGCAGATTTTCGAAGATGTCCGCGTGGTCGTATTCGAGGTTGTTGAGAATCGCGATGCGGGGGCGGTAGTGCACAAATTTGCTCCGCTTGTCGCAGAACGCCGTGTCGTATTCGTCGGCCTCAATCACGAATGGCGCAGCCGGGTCGCCCAAGGCGGCCGAGCGCCCGCCCCAGCAGGGCACGCCGCCGATGAGGAACCCCGGCTTCATGCCGGCTTCTTCAAGGATCCATGTGAGAATCGACGTAGTGGTGGTCTTCCCGTGCGTGCCCGCGACGGCAAGCACCGGACGGGCTTTTCTCCCCGCGAGGATGTTCTCGCTCAGCCACTGCGGCCCCGACGTGTAGGGAAGGCCCGCATTCAGAATGGCTTCAAGGAGCGGATTGCCGCGCGAAACGGCGTTGCCCACCACCCAGAGGTCGGGAGCGAGCGAAAGCTGCTCGGCGCCGTACCCCTCGATGATTTCAATGCCGTTGGCGCGCAGCGCGTCGCTCATCGGGGGATAGACGTTCTTGTCGCACCCGGTCACCTTGTGGCCGGCTTCGCGGGCGATCTGAGCGATGCCGCCCATGAAGGTGCCGCAAATGCCGAGAATATGAATGTGCATGAGGATTCCTCGCCGTAGTCTTGTCTGTCCGCACGCGCCGTGCGGACCTTGCTGCCGCCACAGATTCTCGCAAAACTGCCGCCGCTGCGGCCGCCCTAGAATCCTTCGGATGCATTTTTCCTTCCTGGAGAAGCCGATGCGCGAATACACCCGCCGAGACCGCGAAGCCGCTGCGCTCGCAGCCAAGCTTATTGCCGAAGAAGGCCGCACCTGGGCGCGGGCCTTCCGCGATGCCGAAGCCGCCCTGGGCGCAAAGCCCGACCCGGACTTGACGGCCTCGGAGATCCGCCGCTGGTTCGCGCTCTTTTCACCCACCGAGCATCAGGCGACGCTCGACTCCAAGCGCCGCGCGGCATTCACCGTTATGGAGCGCGTGCCCGAACTCGGCCTGAAGCTCGTCGGAGTCGTCCTCTCGGGAGCCGCGACGGAAGCGTCCCCTGCCGAGCTCGTTGCCGTGGGCGCGGGCGAAAAGGAGGCTTTCCTAGCCTTTCTCAACGCGGGGCTCTCCCCCGAACCGCTCGAGCGCCCCTATCCGACCGCCTTCGCGCGGCGCGTGAAGAAGCTCGACACATTCGTGCTCGACCTCGGGGGCGAACCCGTGCTCGTGCGGATCGCACCCGAGCGCACGCTGCTGCCCGGCCCAGCCGAGCCCGACGAATGGCAGGCCGAATGGGAAGCGGCCGGCGCCCTCGGCAAGGAAGCGCTCGCGCAGGCGCTTTTCGGCTGAAAGACCAAAGGGCCGGACATCATCCGTCTGCCGCAGGGCGCTACCCCGTAGAGGGCATATCGCCCCCCGGAGGGGCTCTCTACACTTTTTCGTTCAACTGCAGACGCAGCTTTGCTGCTGCGTACTGAACGCTCAAACCTAGGGAAACCACTATGGTCGGCGCAGATTTTCTTTGACAAGCCCTAGGCAGAATGCGCACAATTGCGCTGAATTATCTGCTTTTCCGCGCGCTTTCAAAGAAATTAACGCTCCAAAGCAGCCTCTGCGGCGCTCCGCCGGCACTCTCCGGCACACGGAGCCCATCCTCGACAAAATTCACTGCTGAAACAAAATGGACCTTCGCAAACTCAAGACATTGATCGACCTCGTGAGCGAAAGCGGCGTTGCCGAACTTGAAATCACGGAAGGCGAAGACCACGTCCGCATCGTCAACCGTCCCGCCGCTCAGGCGGTCGTTCAGGCCGCCCCCGTCGTCCAGACGGTTCAGGCGCCGGCCGCTCTCCCGCAGCCCGCTGCCGCCGCTCCCGCTCCGGCTCCCGCGGCTGAGCCTGCGTCCGCCGCCTCGCAGTCCATCACGAGCCCGATGGTGGGCACCTTCTACCGCGCGCCCTCGCCCGGCGCCGACCCCTTCATCGAAGTGGGCGACACGGTGAAGAAGGGCCAGGTGATCGGCATCATCGAAGCCATGAAGCTTCTCAATGAAGTCGAAGCCGACAAGGACGGCGTCGTTCAGGCGTTCGCCGCCGAAAACGGCCAGCCCGTCGAATACGGCCAGCCCCTCGTCATTCTCGGCTGACCGCCGCTCGAGAGATCCCATGTTCGGAAAAGTCCTCATCGCCAACCGCGGCGAAATTGCGCTCCGCATTCAGCGCGCCTGCCGCGAGCTCGGCATCAAGACGGTGGTCGTGCACTCGACGGCCGACGCCGACGCCAAGTACGTGCGCCTTGCCGACGAAAGCGTCTGCATCGGTCCGGCCTCCTCGTCGCACTCCTACCTCAACATCCCGGCGATCATCTCGGCTGCGGAAGTGACCGACGCCGAGGCGATCCACCCCGGCTACGGGTTCCTTTCGGAAAACGCCGACTTCGCCGAGCAGGTGGAGAGCTCGGGCTTCGCCTTCATCGGCCCGCGTCCTGAAAGCATCCGCCTCATGGGCGACAAGGTGAGTGCCAAGCAGGCCATGCGCGATGCGGGCGTGCCCTGCGTTCCCGGCTCCGACGGCGCGCTTTCCGAAGATCCTCAGGAAATCATCCAGACCGCCCGCAAGATCGGCTACCCGATCATCATCAAGGCCTCGGGCGGCGGCGGCGGACGCGGCATGCGCGTTGTCCGCACGGAAGCGGCGCTCCTCACCTCGGTCAACATGACCCGCGAAGAGGCCCGCGTCGCCTTCGGGAACCCGACGGTCTACATGGAGAAGTTCCTCGAGAACCCGCGCCACATCGAAATCCAGGTGCTCTCGGACAACTTCCAGAATGCGGTCTACTTGGGCGAGCGCGACTGCTCGATGCAGCGCCGCAACCAGAAGGTGATCGAGGAAGCTCCCGCCTTCGGCATTCCCCGCCGCGCCATCGAAAAGCTCGGCAGCCGCTGCGTTGAGGCCTGCCGCCGCATCGGCTACCGCGGCGCCGGCACGTTCGAGTTCCTCTACGAGAACGGCGAGTTCTACTTCATCGAGATGAACACCCGCGTGCAGGTCGAGCACCCCGTCACGGAGCTCATCACGGGCGTGGACATCGTCGCCGAGCAGATCCGCATCGCCGCGGGCGAGCGCCTCACCCTCAAGCAGCGCGACATCGAGATCCGCGGCCATGCGATCGAGTGCCGAATCAACGCCGAAGACCCCTTCACGTTCGTGCCCTGCCCGGGCAAGGTGACGGGCTGGCATCTTCCCGGCGGCCCCGGCATCCGCATCGACTCCCACGTCTTTGCGGGCTACACGGTCCCGCCCTACTACGACAGCATGATCGGCAAGCTGATCGCCTACGGCGACACGCGCGAGCAGGCGATCGCCCGCATGCGCGTCGCGCTCTCTGAATTCGCCTGCGAAGGGATCAAGACCAACGTGAAGCTGCACCGCATGCTGCTTGCCGACGAACGGTTCGCACGCGGCGGCACGAGCATCCACTATCTCGAGGAGAAGCTCCACTCGCACTCCTCCTCGGGCGTGAGCTGAAGCGTCTGAAGCGGCTACAATCCACAAGAAGCGGAACTCGATCGGGTCCCGCTTCTTCTTTTTTCTACTCTTCCACCCATCACTACTGCCGCAACCATGCGTGAATACCGAATCCTCGCCGACGAGCGCAGCGCCGAAGAACTGAGCGACCTCTTTCTCGACAAGGGGGCGCTCGCCGCCTCGCTCGAAGACGCCGATGCCGACAGCACCGACGAAGCGCCGCTTTACGGCGAACCCGGGCTTGAACCCGAAACCTGCGCCTGGCCGCGCTCGATCATCTCGGTATTGACGGCCGACGACTACCACTTCAAGAACGTTCTTGAAGAGTGCGTGGCCGAGCTCGGCTGCGAAGCGCCCGAGCTGCTCTCGGTCAGCGACGTCGAGGACCAGGACTGGGTGCGCATCACCCAGGCGCTCTTTCAGCCCTCCCACGTTTCGCCCCGCCTCTGGATCGTACCCTCCTGGAGCGAGCCGCCCGTGGCCGACGCCATCAACGTCCGCCTCGACCCGGGCGTCGCCTTCGGCACGGGCTCGCACCCGACCACGCGCCTCTGCCTCAACTGGCTCGACGAGAACCTGACGGCGAAAGACACCGTGCTCGACTACGGCTGCGGCACGGGCATTCTCGCCATCGGCGCAAAGAAATTGGGCGCAGCCTCCGTCTGCGGCACCGACATCGACCCGCAGGCCGTTGAAGCCGCGCGCGACAACGCTTCTCGCAACGAGGTCGAAGCCGAATTCTGGCTCCCGGCCGATACGCCCGAAGCCACCTTCTCGGTGGTGGTCGCCAACATTCTCGCCAACCCCCTGAAGCTTCTCGCGCCCGCGCTTCTCAGCCGCGTCGCCCCCAAGGGCGCGCTCGTGCTCTCGGGCGTGCTTGCGCGCCAGGCCGAAGAAGTGATCGCCGCCTACAAGGCCGCCGATCCGGGCGTCGAGCTTTCCGTCTGGCGCGAAGAAGACGGCTGGGTCTGCATCGCCGGCCGCCGCGCCTGATTTTCATCTACGGCAACTGTAAGAGGACTCTCCATGGCCCGCATCATCCGCTGTCCCGCCTGCGGAGCGCTTTGGCGCCTTGATGGCGAAGCTGAAGAAAACTACCGCTGCGGCTCCTGCGGCCGAGATTTCGCCGCCGCTCAGGCGAAGACGCTCGACGTGGACGACAAGGCGCTTGATGAGGCCGTGCGCGCGCTCGCCGAAGAAAAGGCGAAGCGCGAAGCGCAGGCCGCCGCTGCTCGGGCGGCCCGTGCGGCGCAGGAGTCTGCAGCCGCTCAGCCCGAGCCCGTCCTCATGGCGCCGGTCGACGCCGTCCCCGACGACGTGCCGCCAATGCCGCAGAAAGCGCGGGAGCCCGCGCCCTTCGCTGAAAAGTCGGCGGCTCAGGGCGAGCCCATGGCCGCCGTCTACCGCACGAAGAAGTCGGGCATCGGGGGCTTCTTCACGTTTGTCGTCATTCTGATTGCGGCAGCAGCCGCCTGCGTCTGCGCGCTTCTGATGATGCATCAGTTCGTGCTCGCGCAGGCGCCCTACGTGCGCCCCGTTTACGAGAAGGTCTGCAGGAGCGTTCCCTGCCCGGGCTTCGTCTGGTCGGATGCCTCGGCCTTCAGGGCTGACGCGTCGCTCATCCCCGACGACGCCATGGGGCTCTTGAAGCCCGTCGCCAACGTGGTGCTCACAAACGATTCCGAATATCCGCAGATGCTTCCCGTGATCGAAGTGAAGTATCTCGATCCCGCCGGAAGCGTGCTCATGCAGCGCGTGCTTGAACCCGCCGACTACGGGTTCCCGCAGAAGCCCGCCGTGCTTCCTGCTCGTGAATCTCTGACGGCGCAGATCCGCATGGAAGGGATGCTTCCCTTTGCAGCCACCGCCGTCGCAGCCAAGCCCATCGTCGATCCCAACCGCTGAGGCGCTTGGCATCTTCACCAAAGGCCCGAAGCTTCCTTGTCCCGGCAGCTTCGGGCTTTTTCTTTCAAGGACCCTTTCCCATGAGCGTGCTCATCACCGGCTCCATCGCCTACGACACGATGCTCTCCTTTGAGGGCGCCTTCGGCGACCAGATCTCCGGCCCCGTCGACGCGGGCTTCAACACGACCTTTCTCACGCGGTCCATGCACCGCGACTTCGGCGGGTGCGCCGGCAACATTGCCGTCGCCATGAAGCGCGCGGGCGGCGACCCGCTCGTCTGGGGCGCCGTCGGCAGGGACGGGCGCGACTATCTCGAGCATTTTGAAGCCGAAGGCATCGACGTGCGGGGCGTGGGCGTTTTGAACGATGCCTACACCGCTCAGTGCCTGATCGTCACGGACAAGACGGGCGGACAGATTGCGGCCTTCCATCCGGGCGCCACGGAACGCACCCCCGAAGTGCCCTGGCCCCTTGACGATGAGGGCGCCGAAATTCTGCCCGCCATGGCGATCCTCTCGCCGGGCGGACGGGCGACGACCTTGTTTGCGGCCGAGTGCTGCCGCAGCCGCGAGGTGCCCTACTTCTTCGACGTCGGTCAGGAGCTTCCGCTCTTTTCGCCAGAAGAGCTGCGCGAACTCGCGCTCGGCGCCTTCGGCGTCGCCTTTTCGGACTCGGAAGCCGAAGCCTTCACAGCGAAGACGGGGCTTGAAGAGGACGAACTCGCCCAGAGCGGCCTCATCGTGCTCCGCACGCACGGCAGCCGCGGAGCGAGCATATGGGTGCCGGGAGAACCCGCGCCCGAATTCATACCGGCCGTGCCTGTCGAGCATGCACGCAGCCCCGTCGGAGCGGGCGACGCCTTCCGGGGCGGGTTCCTTTGCGCGCTGGAGCAGGGATTTGCGCCCGCCAATGCAGCGAAATTGGGCGCCGTGACGGCCGCGAGGAAGGTGGCCGGCGTCGGCGCCCAGGACTATGAACTCACGCCCGAGATCGCGCAGAGCGACCTCGAAGCATGGTTCCAGGAAGCTTGACCCCGCGGCTCAGAGCACGAAGAAGCCGCTCGAGAGCGGCACGACGAGCATGAGGAGAATGTTCGCCGCAAAGATGAGCACCACCGGCGAGAAGTCGATGCCGCGCCACGTCGGAATCACGCGGCGAATCGGGCGCATGAAGGGGTCGAGCAGGAGCGCAAGCGTGTAGGTCATCGGACTCTGACGGTTCATCCACGAAAGCACCGCCCAGATGATGGCGCCCCAGGAAATCATCTCGAGCGCCCAGCGCAGCATCATCGCGAAGGGAGCAATCACGAGTCCGATGGGCGTGGCGGGGAGCTGTCCCAGCGTGCGGTGCACGAGCACGGCGACCACCGCCACGGCGAGCGCCGAGATGAGCGAGGGCCAGTGCACGCCGCCCTTAGGCGAAATCGCGCGGCTGACGGGCGACACGAGCCAATCGGTCATGCGGCGCGCGAATTCGCAGAGCGGATGCCGAGGAGAGAGCGCCCAGTAGTAGAGCCAGGCGCGCAGAAGCAGGATGGCGCCAAGGCAGCTGAAGATGACGCCGAGAACGTATTGCAGGAGACTGAGCAGCATGTCGGACCTCTAAGAATGCTGCGGGCATTATGCCCTAGCGGGCCTCCCGCATGAGCTCCGCCGTGCGGCGCGCAAGCATCTCCCTGTCGCAGTCGGAGGAGCCTATTGCAACCACAACGCCCGCCGGAAGCATTCCAGAGGTGCGCTTCCAATCGAAGAAGGGACCGGGGTCGCTCTTGCGCCCCGGCGCAATGAATTCATGCCCCGTGACCCACTTGACGGGGTGACGCCGGCAGACCGCGCGGAGAACAGCCTCAAGGGCTTTGTACTGCGCATCTTCAAAGGGCACTTCTCCTGTGCCCTCAAGCTCGATGCCGACGGAGAAGTCGTTGCATGCGTTTCTCCCTCGGAAGTTCGAAAGCCCCGCATGCCACGCGCGCTTCGTGGTCGGCACGTACTGCACCACCTCGCCCGTGCGGCGGATGAAGAAGTGCGTCGAGACGCGAAGGCCCTTCAATGCCTTGAGCGATTCCCAGGCCGGATCCTCAGACCAGTCGGCGCGGTCGGGGTCGAGCGTCCCCATGAAGAGCCTGTCGACGGCGTCGCCTTCAAAATGCCCTGCAGGGAGCGAAATGAAGTGCAGCACGATGAGGTCGACGGAGCTCTCCTCCGGGCGCTCATCCCAATGCGGACTCGCCCTGAAGGACGAAAAAGGGACGCCTTCAAGGCGCCCCTTCTGATCGACGGCGGCTGCCGTCATCGTTCATCCTCGTCGCGGCACTTGGTCGAGCAGTAGGAGCGGCCGCCGCTGTGCACGGCGTCGCGCTTCGGGAAGTACGTCCCGCAGTGCGCGCACTGCTCCATGGGCTCGCCCACCGCTGCGGGGGTCCTGCCCTTCTGCGTACGGCGCAGCTCCTCGAGCTCGTCGCGCTCGCGGATCGTGAGCTCGGACCTGCGTCGGCTGATGTACCAGGAGGCCGCGATGACGATGAAGATGCCGATGAAGAAGAGGATGCGGCTCACGGCTTCACCTCAGAGCACTTCCAGCACGAAGCTGTAGACAAAATAGGCGACGGCGAACACCACGGAGCCCGCCCAGAAGAGATTGAGCGCCGTCTTCGCGCGCCACCCCCAGACCGTGCGGCCGAGAAGAAGGATGCCGAAAACAATCCACGAGATCCAAGTGAGGACCGACTTGTGGTCGAAGAGGAAGTAGACGCCCTGAATCTCCTTCGTGGCAAGGGCGCCGAGGATGAGCACCATCGTGAGGCACACGAAGCCCGTCGCGACGATGCGGAAGAAGACGCGCTCCATGACGACGAGACCGGGGAGCGAATCAAGGAAGCCGTCGTTGGCAGAGAGCCCCTTGGAGCGCAGACGCGCGTTCTGCAGCATCATCAGCACCGCCTGAACGAAGGCGATCATCATGAAGCTGTAGGCGGCGAGCGCAAAACCCAGATGCGCGCGGAAGACAGGCGTCCAGTCGGCGGCGGGCACCACCTGTCCCTGGAAGAGAACGGGAAAGAGGACGCCGAAGGCCGAGGCAATTAGGATGATGCCGAAGAGCGCATGAATGCGATGCACCCAGGACTCCACGAGCAGCGTCGCCACCGCGAAGAAGAACATGACCGAAACGGCATAGCCGAAGCCGAAGTGCACGGCGTCGGCCGTGAACATCTCCTGCCCGACGGCATAGCCGTGAATGACGAGGCCGAGAAGCGCGGGCCAGCGCAGAAGGCCCGAGGCCTTGGCTTCCGAACCCTTCTTCATCGCGCTCACGATGGCGATGCCGCTCACGAGATAGAGCAGCGCGGCAAATCCGGTGGAGATGAGGAGAACTGACATTGGCGGAGGATCTTCGCCCGCCCGGTGAGCGCCGTCTTTGATGGGGCTTTCCGAGGAGCGGCTTTGGTTAAAATAACGAATTCACGCCCGCTTCCGGCAGCCTTGCGCCGACCGGCGAAGCGCGGCCCATGTGAATCCAATTGTATAGTCGCGCCTTCTTATTAGGCGCTGAAAAACCCGAACCTGCGCACCCCCCGAGCGGCGCCGCCGAAGGCGCCCCGAGCCAGAAGCAGGCTCAACCAGGCCCAGGAAGTCCATGCTCGACAATCTCAGCCAGCGTCTCTCGAAAATCGTCAAGACCATGCGCGGTCAAGCGCGCCTCACGGAAGCCAACACCAAGGAGATGCTGCGCGAAGTGCGCCTCGCCCTCCTTGAGGCCGACGTCGCGCTCCCTGTGGTGAAGGAAGTGCTCGCCCGCATCAAGGA
>Cebus_capucinus_imitator_PRJNA485217_SSR056__coassemble_725_pt1 | contig 18880 bp, 15 predicted proteins | sample Cebus_capucinus_imitator_PRJNA485217_SSR056__metabat2_low_PE_019 | metagenome-assembled genome bin Cebus_capucinus_imitator_PRJNA485217_SSR056 | reverse complement strand
CACGTCCGGTGGTGTGGGAGGGGATGAGGTGCAAACCTCATCCTCTACCCGATCTGGCATCGCTCTCGATGCGTACCTCATCCAAAAGAAAAGGGACTCCGGCCGAAGCTGGAAGTCCCTTTCTGCGGTTTGCGCCTTCGCTGATGGAGAGGACTATTCCTTGCGGTCGTCCACCGGGTCGAACGAAATGGTGAGTTCGCGCGGGATGGCTTCGTTGCCCGCCGGCCTCGGGAACAGGTTGCAGAGACGGATGGCGCGTTCGACCGCCGTGTCGTAGGCGGGCAGTCCCGACGCTTTGGTGAGGTTGGGGGTGCCGACCTGTTCGCCCGTAGGCAGGAGCCGGACCTTGTACTCCGCAACAAAGCGTCCGCGCGGCGTGCCTCTCGCCACGTCGAACATGATGTTCGGACGGATGCAGGCGCGCACGGCGTTGGACCAGGTGGCGAGGGCCGATCCCGTGAGGCTGCGGCGGAAGCTGCGCTCATTGCCTGTGGTCGTGCCCGAACGCTGAGCGTTCGGGTCGACCTTGGCCGACAAGCGGGCGAGCTCCTGCTCGCGCATTCGCTGCGCGATGCGGCGACGCTCCTGCGCTTCCTCGCGAGCCTTCTTCTCGGCAGCGGCCTTGGCGGCGGCTTCCTCGGCAAGGCGGGCGGCTTCGGCGCGCTTCAATTCTTCGGCGATGCGCTGCGCTTCCGCTTCGGCGGCGCGGCGCTCTTCCTCGGCCTTTCTTGCCTCTTCGGCCTTGCGGGCCTCTTCAGCAATGCGGGCTTCTTCCTGGCGGCGTGCTTCTTCGGCCTTCCTCGCCTCCTCAGCCTTTCGAGTCTCTTCGGCAAGGCGCTCCTGAGCGATGCGCTCCTCTTCCTCGCGGCGGGCTTCTTCGGCGGCTCGGCGCTTTTCCGCTTCAATCGTCTCCTGGCGCATGCGTTCGATCTCCTCGGCGCGGGCGCGCTCCTGAGCAAGACGCTCGGCTTCCTGGCGGCGGGCTTCCATTTCCTCCTGCGCCTCGCGGGCGATGCGTTCTTCCTCAAGGCGCTGCGCTTCCTTCGCCTCTTCGCGAGCGACTTCTTCAGGCGTGGGCTTCGGAGGTTCGGGCGGCGGAGGCGGAGGAGCGGGTTCAGGCTCCGGTTGAGGTTCAGGCTCCGGTTGAGGTTCGGGCTTGGGTTCAGGCTTCGGTTCTGGTTCAGGCTTCGGCTCGGGCTCGGCGGCCTTCTTCTCCTGCTGCGTCTCTTGATCGTCGCTCTTCTCTTCGGGGAGCTTCTCCGCTGCGCCCGAAGGGTCGCTGCCGCCCGAGATCTCCTCAGGCGCCCAAAGTTCGGCATAGACGGTCTCCTCGGCCGTGTTCCACTGGAACACCGTGAAGAGCCCGGCAAAGAGCGCGCCGTGCACGGCAATCGAGAGGAGCGCCGCGGGGAACATGTCCCGGCGCTCCGCCCGCGTTTCGCGGTCAAAGGCGCTGATGGTGGGCTTGGTGCTCATAGGCGTCCTCAAAGCGCATCATCGCGCGGCTGTGGGGCGCTCGATCTTGAGCGAGAGGCCCACGCGCTCGACTTCCGCCCCCTGCAGAAGCTTCATGACGTTGATGACGTCCTCGTAGCGCACGTCCTTGTCGGCGGCGATTACGACGGGCGTCTTCGCGTCGCCCGACTGTGCTTTGCGCACGGCGGCAACAAGCCCAGGCATGTCGGTTGCATGCATCTCCTTGCCAGAGCGCAGCGAAAGCCGGCCGTCGGGGTAGACGATCACCTCGATCACCTTTTCGGGGGCGTTCGAAGCCTTGTTGACCGAGGGCAGGTTCACGACGCTCGGATTCACGAAGGGAGCGGCCACCATCAGAATGACCACGAGCACGAGCATCACGTCGATGTAGGGCACGACGTTGATCTCGGCCATCAGGCCGCGGCGGCGGCTTTTGGTGCTAAGAGCCATTGAGAGGCCTCCGGGAGATCAGCGCGACTGGCGCTCGAGAATGTTGAGGAACTCTTCGCTGAAGCCGTCGACGCGGTTGGAGAGACGCCCCACGCGGTTGTTGTAGTAGTTGTAGGCGGCAACGGCCGGGATGGCGGCGAAGAGGCCGATGGCGGTGGCTACGAGCGCTTCGGCAATGCCCGGCGCCACAACGGCGAGGCTCGCGTTCTCAAGGCTCGAGAGGCCCGTGAAGGCGTTCATGATGCCCCAAACCGTGCCGAAGAGGCCGATGTAGGGGGAGGTGGAGCCGATCGAGGCGAGCATGGGAAGGCCGCTTTCCAGACGGTCCATTTCGCGCGTGAAGACCGCGCGCATGGCGCGCGAGACGCTGTTCACCGCGTCGCCCGAGCCGGACGTCTGGCGCTGCTTCATGAATTCATTCATGCCCGCGGCGAAGATGCGCTCCTCCATGCCGGAGGTTTCGCGCGAGCGGTTGGCCGTGTCGAGGAGCTTCGTGAGCTCCGTGCCGCTCCAGAAGCGCGATTCGAAGTCGTCGGTCTGGCGCATGGCGCGGCGCACGGCGAAGAACTTCTGGAAGATGACCGTCCAGCTCGCAAGTGAGAGCACGATCAGGATGGCGAGAACGGCCTTCACGACTAGGCTCGCGTTGGCGATGAGCGTGAGGATCGAAAGATCGGCAGTGGTGTTCATGATGATTTATTCAGGCGGAAATGGCGGAATCGGCAGATTGATCGAGGAGCGCTCGGATCTTTTCGTAGAGGTCTTCGGGCATGGCGGCAGGGCCCATCGTGCGGCGGCTCACGGCGCCCACCCGCACTTCACCCTCGGTGACGAGCTCGTCGCCGCGGTAGATGTTCTGCTCAAAGACGATCGAGGCGCGCCGCAATGTCTTGATGCGGGTGCGCACGGTGAGATGATCCTCGAGCTTCGCGGCGCGCCGGTATCGAATCGAGACGCTTGCGGCGACGAAGAGAATGCCGTCGAGGTCGACGAGCGACGAGGCCTGCGCAATCTTGAGGTTCTTGAGGAGGTTCGAGCGGGCGCGCTCCATGAACTTGAGGTAGTTGCTGTGGTAGACGATGCCGCCGGCATCGGTGTCTTCCCAGTACACCTCCACGGGGAATTCGGCAGTGAATTCTGTCATGAGGAAAAAATCGGAAGCTTCTGGGCCCCGAGCAAGTCTCGGGGGCCGCTTGGGACAGTGTCTGAAATGGGGGCGGCAGCCGTCCGTTCAGGCAATTTCGATGCCTTCGGCGGCGCCGGCAAATGAGTGATCCCGTAGTATAGGTTCTCTTCAAAAAACGTTGACCCGAAGCGTGGACCGCGGCAAAGAATCGCAAAAGATTCCTGTGCGTCCAAGGGGGCGGCAGCCGTCGGGTTAGGATGCGTGGGAGCAGCAAATGAATGAGCACCAAATGAGCGGAGGAATGCGGAGCGCCGCTTCGCGCTGGGGCGTCTTCGGCGCCGCCGCGCTTCTGATCTGCCTCGGCCTCGCCTTCCTGCTCCCCGACGTCATGAATAGCCCGCGGCCCCTTGAGGAATACGGCAAAAAGACAATCTTCACGGCCTTCGGGAGCCGCAGCCCCCGCACGCTCGACCCGCAGAAGTCCTATTCGAGCGATGAGACGGCCTACACGTATTCCATCTACGAGCCGCCCTATCAGTACGCCTACCTGAAGAGGCCCTATGAGCTCGAGCCCCGCACGGTGGAGGAGGTGGCTGCGCCCAAGTACTTCGACAAGGACGGGCGGGAGCTCCCACAGGGCGCCGATGCGGCGCTCGTCGCCGAGTCGCGCTACACGCTCAGAATCCGCCCGGGCATCCGCTACGCGCCGCACCCGGCCTTCGCCAAGGCCGAGGACGGGAGCTTCCTCTATCACCATCTGGCGTCAGAGACTGCGTCGAAGCTGCGCAGCCCGCTCGACCTCCCGCAGACGGGCACGAGGGAGCTTTCGGCCGCCGACTACGCCAACGGCATCCGCCGCATAGCAAGCCCGCAGACGGTGAGCCCCATCTACGGCACGATGAGCTCGCGCATCGTGGGGCTCCCCGATTTCAAGAAGCGCGTCACCGAAAAGTGGCGCGCCATGCAGAAGGCGGGCGCGGGCGAAGAGGCCTTTCTCGACTTGATGTCCGAGCCGCTCGATGGCGTTCGGGTGGTGGACGAGCGGACGCTCGAGCTGCGCATTCACGGCAAGGATCCGCAGTTCGCCTACTGGCTCGCGATGACCTTCTTCGCGCCCGTGCCGCAGGAGGCCGAAAGGTTCTATGCGCAGGCGGGGCTTCGCGCCAACAATATTTCGCTCGACACCTGGCCCGTGGGCACGGGAGCCTTCCGCATGAAGCGCTTCCTCGAAAACCGCCTGCACGAGCTTGAGAGGAATCCCCTCTACAGCCACGGTTTCTACCCCTGCGCGGGCGAACCTGAAGATGAGGCGGAAGGACTCCTCAAGGACTGCGGCAAGCCTCTGCCGTTTGTCGACCGCGTGGTCTTCGAAGTTGAAAAGGAGGCTATGCCGCTGCAGTCGAAGTTCCTCGCGGGCTACTACGACAGCCCGCTCATCGACCGTGTCGACACTGGGCTCGGCTATCTGGTCGCCATGGACGACGATCCGGAGAAGGCGGCCCTCTACGGCGGCCGAGGACTCAAGTTCCCGAGAACCGTCATGGCGGGCATCTGGTACCTGGGCTTCAACTGGCTCGATCCCGTCGTGGGTGCGGGCAGAACGCCCGAAGAGGCCGAGCGAAACCGCTACTTGCGTCAGGCGATCTCGATTGCAGTCGACTGGGAGGAGAACATCGCGATCTTCCAGAAGAACCAGGGGATGCCCGCGCACGGTCCCATTCCGCCCGGGCTCTTCGGCTGGCGCAAGGACGGCCCCGAAGCTTTCAACCCGGTGGTCTATGAGAAGGATCCGCAAGGTCGAAGCTGCCGCCGGTCGATTGACGAGGCCAAGGCGCTCCTTGCCAAGGCGGGTTGGCCCGACGGCAGAAATGCGAAGACGGGGGAGCCCCTCGTGCTCTTCTTCGACTATCAGAACGCCGCGCAGGGGTCGAGCAGCTACCTCGAGTGGTATCAACGGCAGTTCAAGAAATTGGGCATTCAGCTCGAGATCCGCGCGACCGACTACAACCGGTTTCAGGAGAAGATGAGCAAGGGCGCCGCGCAGATCTTCTTCTGGGGGTGGAATGCCGACTATCCGGACGCGGAGAACTTCCTCTTTCTCTTCTACGGCCCCAACGGCAAGGTGGCTCACGAAGGAGAGAACGCCTGCAACTACGAGAACGCCGAATTCGATCGGGCGTTCCGCGAGATGCGGCTTCTTGAGGACGGCCCAAGAAAGGCCGAGCTCATCGACCGCATGGTGGAGATCCTGCAGCAGGACGCGCCGCTTCTCTTCGGGTACTTTCCGCCGGCGGCGGCCGCCTATCAGTCCTGGGTGGGGAACGCCAAGCCGTCGAGCCTCGTGCAGAACGCGCTCGAGTACTACAGCGTGGACGCCGACGCCAGGCTTGCGCGGATCCGCGAATGGAACAAGCCCGTCCTCTGGCTGCTCGCGCTGATCGCGCTCGGGGTCGGCCTCCTCGTCTGGGGTGCGGCCGCAGAACTCGCGCGCCGTCGTGCATTCAGGCTGCGCCCGGCAGCTTCGGGAGAGAAGCAATGATTCAGTACCTCATCCGCCGCGTGATCTACGGCATATTCATTCTTCTCGGCGTCAACCTCATCACGTTCGTGCTCTTCTTTGCGGTCAATACGCCCGACGACATGGCGCGCCTCAATTTGGGCGGCCGGCGCGTGACGGCCGAAGCTATTGAATCGTGGAAGGCCGTGCGGGGGCTCGACAAGCCCCTCTTCATCAACAGCAATGCCGAAGGGCTCGCCCGCGCAACCGACACGGTGTTCTTCGAGAAGAGCGTGCCGCTCCTCTTCTTCGACTTCGGCAAAAGCGATTCGGGCCGCGACATCGGTTACGAGATATCGACCCGCATGTGGCCGTCGCTTGCGCTCGCCGCACCCACCTTCATCCTGGGACTCCTCGTGATGGTGTCGTGGTCTCTTCTGGTGGTGCTCTTTCGCAGAACGAAGGTCGAGGCTGCAGCCATCGGGCTCTCGGTCTTCCTTATGTCGATCTCGTCGCTCTTTTACATCATCGTGGGGCAGTGGTTCTTCTCGAAGCTCATGCGGCTCTTTCCCGTCTCGGGCTGGGCAGACGGCTGGGGCTCTACGGCGTTTCTCGTGCTGCCCGTTCTCATTGCGCTCTTTTCGCGACTGGGGAGCGACACGCTCCTCTACCGCGCGATGTTTCTCGAAGAAGTGGGGCGCGACTACGTGAGGACGGCGCGCGCGAAGGGGCTCTCCGAAGGCATCGTCTTGAGGCGCCATGTGCTTCGCAACGCGGCGCTCCCCATCATCACGTCGTCCGTGGCGGTCATTCCTACGCTCTTCATGGGAAGCCTCATCATGGAGAGCTTCTTCGGCATACCGGGCCTCGGAAGCTATACGATCGACGCCCTCGGCGCGCAGGACTTCGCCGTCGTGCGCACGATGGTGTTTCTCGGCACCTTCGCCTACATCATCGGCCTGATCGCCACCGACATCGTCTATGCGTGGGTGGACCCTCGCATCCGGCTTTCCTGAAACCATCATTCCTTCAAACATGCTTCCCGTATTTCTTCCGACCGACTTCGTTGCCTGGGGGCTCGTGCTTCTGCTCGTCCTCGCCGTCCGCCACGTGCGCCGATCGCCTGAACTCGCCGAGCGTTGGCGCGCGGTTTTTTCTCAACCCTCGGCGGCCGCTTCCGCCGCCGTGCTGGCCGTCTTTCTGATGACGGCGCTTGCGGACTCCGTGCATTGGCGCGAAGCGCTCCCGCCCGCGCCCAACGCACCGGAATCGAGCGCTCAGCAGGCCTATTCGCCGGAAGTGAAGTCGCTCCTCGACGTCGTAATTCTCGAGCGCCTCAAGGCCGCAGGCGACGAGCGGAGCTATTCGGCCCCCTTTGCGATGACGGAGTTCGACAAAACCACGATCGTGAAGGAGGGCGAAGCCCTGCGCGGCTATCAGCCCCTCAAGCACGCCGGGAAGATGCTCCCGCACCGCACGCGCATGTTCGAGCTCGTGAAGAACACGCTCATTGCCGCCATCGCCGGAGGCGTGACGGCCTTTCTCGCCTGGATCTTCGTGGGGCTTGCGGTGGCGCGCAGGCGCGACATTCTCTTCACGCAGGCGCTCATGGCGATGAGCAACCGCGACGGGAAGTTCCCCTGGCGCCCGGCCATGCTGGTCTTCACGGCCTTCTGGATGATCGGCGTCTGGCTGATTCTCGTCTGGCCCAACTGGCACGTCTTCGGCACTGACGCCGTCGGCAACGACGTGCTCTACGAGGCCTTCAAGAGCATCCGCACGGCAGTGGTCATCGGCTCGCTTGCGACGCTTGCCACATTGCCCTTCGCGCTCACGCTTGGCATTGCGGCCGGGTACTTCCGCGGCTGGGTGGACGACGTGATTCAGTACCTCTACACGACGATCTCCTCGATTCCGAGCGTGCTCCTCATCGCCGCCTCCGTGCTGATGGTGCAGGTCTTTCTCGACAAGCACCCCGAGCTCTATCAGACGAGCCTCGAGCGCGCGGATCTGCGCCTCATGCTCCTTGCCGTCATCATCGGCATGACGGGGTGGGCGACGCTCGCAAGGCTCCTGCGCGCCGAGACGATGAAGCTTTCGACGCTTGACTTCGTCACGGCGGCCAAAGCTCTGGGCGTGAAGCCCTTCGCCGTGATGCGCCGCCACGTGCTCCCCAACGTCATGCACATCGTCCTCATCGTCACGGTGCTCGACTTCTCGGGCATCGTCCTCTACGAAGCAGTGCTCTCCTATGTCGGCGTGGGGGTGGATCCGACGATGCACTCCTTCGGCACGATGATCAATTCGGCGCGAAGCGAACTTTCGCGCTCCCCCATGATCTGGTGGAACCTCTTCGCCAGCTTTCTCTTTCTCGTGACGCTCGTGCTCTCGGCCAACATCTTCGCTTCGGCCGTACGCGATGCGTTTGACCCCCGCGCCCGCAAATAGCCATGTCTCAGATGCCGCTCCTTCAAGTCGAAAATCTGTCGATTGACCTGCCGCTCAAGCAAGGGGTGCTTCACCCCGTGCGGGGCGTCTCCTTCTCGGTGGAGAAAGGCGAGGCGCTCGCGCTCGTAGGGGAATCCGGATGCGGCAAGAGCCTTACCGCCATGGCGCTCATGAGGCTGCTGCCAGAGGGGGCCGAGGCCCCGACGGGCCGCGTGCTGCTCGACGGCAGAGAGCTTCTCTCGCTCACGGAAGCGGAGATGGAGAAGGTGCGCGGCGAGGGCATTGCCGTCATCTTTCAGGAGCCCGCCACGAGCTTCAATCCGGTGATGACCGTGGGCGACCAAGTGGCGGAGATGATCCTCGCACACAAGCGCATTTCCCGCAAAGAAGCACGGGAGCAGGCAGTTGAATGGCTGCGCCGTGTGGGCATTCCGGAGCCTGAGCGCACCTTCGGAATGTATCCGCACGAGCTCTCTGGCGGCCTCAAGCAGCGCGCGATGATCGCCATGGCGCTCTCGGCCGACCCCAAGGTCGTGGTGGCCGACGAGCCCACCACGGCGCTCGACGTCACTGTGGCGCGGCAGGTGCTCGATCTTCTGAACGACTTGAAGCGCGAGCGTGGACTCACGCTCATCTTCATTACGCACGATCTTGCGGTGCTGCCGGGCATCGCGGACCGCACGGCCCTCATGTACGCGGGCGAAATCGTGGAGACGGCGCCGACGCAGGCGTTTCTCTCCAACCCTGAGCACCCCTATGCGCAGGCGCTTTTGGGCGCCCTGCCGCGACCCGACGGCGCGCCTCTTCGGCCTATTGAAGGAACGGTGCCGAGCCTTACGGGCGCGATCAAGGGCTGCGCCTTCGCTCCGCGGTGTCCGCTGGCAAAGAAGGCGTGCTTCGAACATGCTCCCGCAGAGGCGCTCCGCCGCGATGGGACGGGCACCGTGCGGTGCCGCTTTGCCGGGCAGTGCCGAGAGGCGGTTCGGCAGGCAGAGCATTCGGGAGAGGCCGCGCGGCAAGAAGCCGAGCCCGTGCTTGAACTTCAGCACATCGCAGTGAGAACGGCGCCGAAGGGCTTCATGCAGTCGCTTGCGGCCATGGCCGGCCGAACGGTGGGGCGCACGATTCTCCCCGACTTGTCGCTCGAGCTCCGCAGAGGCGAAACGCTCGCGCTCGTGGGGGAATCCGGAAGCGGCAAGACCACGGCTGCGCTTGCGGCGCTGGGGCTTCTCGGAAGCGGCCTTGAGGCGGAGGGCGAAATCATCTGCGGCGGCGCCGCGATGCCGGTCGGAATCGCTCGAACGCAGGACTTCCGCAGAAAGGTGCAGATCGTCTTCCAGGATCCGTTCTCGTCGCTCGACCCCCGCATGACGGTGCGCGAAACGCTCGAAGAAGCATTGACGACGCTGAGGCCGGACCTCTCCGCAGAGGCGCGTCTCGCCCGCATGCAGGCGCTCCTCACGGAAACGGGGCTGCCGGCCGAGAGCCTCGGGCGGCAGCCGCATGAATTTTCGGGCGGGCAGCGGCAGCGCATCGCAATTGCGAGAGCTTTGGCTGCGGAGCCCGAAGTGATCGTGCTCGACGAACCCACATCGGCCCTCGACGTGTCGGTGCAGGCTCAGATTCTCAATCTTCTTGAGAGACTGCAGCAGGAGCGGGGGCTGGCGTACCTCCTCATCACGCACAACTTTGCGGTGGTCGAGCATGCCGCGCACCGGGTGGCGGTGATGCAGGGCGGACGGATCGTCGAAGAAGGCGAGACGGCTGAAGTGCTCGCGAGCCCCAAAGCGGCCTACACGAAGCGGCTCCTTTCGAGCGTGCCCCGTATTGGGCTACAGCATCTGCAGAAGGGTAGGTAAGGGTTGAGCTTGTTGCCGTCGAGTGGATCGATACCGGAATATGTTGCTCCGGTTCCTACAATCGTGACATCAATTAATGAAGCAAACTACATCGACTAGATCGCCATCATGGATTCCATCGCCTGCGACCTTCACAATCCCAGCTGCATCTCTTAGAAGAAGTACTGATCCTGTTCCCTTCTCGACAACCCGGGCGGTCTTCAGGCCGTTTTCGACACTTAGTGATACGCAAAGCTCCCCTGTTTTCCCCATAGGAATGTTGCCTGAGAAGCGTGCCCGCACAACTTTCTCTTTGAGTGCAAGGCCGCTTCGCGCTGCAACCATCGGCAGAACAATGCGCTGAGCAATCATCATTGCGGCGAGTGGGTTCCCTGGAAGACCGATAATCGGTCGTCCCCCAAGTTCGCCAGTAATGAAAGGCCTCGTTCCGCCGCTACAGCGATCTGCCTCCTGGGACTCTAGGAGCTTGCCGCCGGCTTTTAGGATGGCGTTGCGGGTTAGGTCTTTTGAACCCCGTCCGGTTCCGCCGATGGTAATTAGAACGTCAGAGCGTACGGCAAGCCCGGTGAGGGCTGTCGCTATGGCCTGTGCATCATCAGCTGCGCTTCGAGCCCATACATCGCGAATACCTGCATTGAGAAGCAGTGCGCGCAAATAGGCGGCATCGCTTGATACGCGAGTCGGGGCATCAGCGCGGCAAATGAACTCTCGCAATTCAGAGCCAGTTGCAACGATGCCAACCGAGGCGAGCGTGCGAGCCTTGACGACATCAACTCCTGCTTCGAAAAGAAGCGCTGTTTCAGCAGCGCCGATGCGTGAACCGCTAGGGAGAAGCAAGTCGCCAATGCGCCACTCAGCTCCCCGGCGCATGATGCCGCTTTCGGGGATTACTCCTTTTTGTGCATCGTGTAGTTCAGTTCTGGCCGCCGATGGGATAACTGCATCTACTCCTTTTGGAATAGGTCCGCCAGTATTTACCCAAATTGCAGACAAAGGGGGGAGGTCAGGCGGAGTATGTCCGTTTTCCACGGTGACATCCAACACTGTTCTGCGATTTATGTCTGATGAACGCACGGCCCAGCCGTCACGTAGTGCGAGGTCATATGGAGGTGCATCATTTGCTGAAAAAACATCTTCTTGCAGTTCAGTGCCAAGCGCATCACATAGTCTGATGAGCCTCGTTTTCAGATTGAACCAATTGGGCGGAAGTGTGACTGGACGCAGAATGAAGCCAGATGAATAATGCGGTCCGATGGTAACGGGCATAATGAGTAAATTCCGATACAAAAAGCAAAGACATACTTTTTTATTAATCGTTATAACTTTTTAGAATAACGAACAAATAAAACAGTGATGCTGCTTAATAAGAAAATCGGAACGCAGAATGTCAAGTGAATGGACATTCTCTCAGGACGCCGAAAGTATAGGAGATGGACATCATTACGTCGAGACTGCCATTGGTGTTTTGGAGCTAGGTATCTGCAGCACTTCGTTGGGAATAATTCTCATTCACCCATCTCGTTGATGTGCAAGCAGTATTTGCAGTGTGACGAGATTTCTAGGCAGGCAGGGTTTAACTTTAGGATTCGCGCCTTCTGAGGGCCCATTTCATGTCTTTGTTCGCTCTGATAAATGTCAATCTACCTAACGGTGCTCTGCGGGAAAAATTCAACTGCTTTCGCAGGTAGGTGCGGCTCCGAAACCATTCACGCTCTTAGAAACTGCAGAGAAACTTTTAGTGATCCCTATTTGCCAACTTCAGGACAAGGAACGAGAAGCAGATAGGGAAACGTTGAAAAGTTTCACCACTCAACCATTGCCCAATTGGTTTGCGGCTCAGAACTCAAGTCGCTGATCAAGCGCGGCTGGAATGAGCATTTTCAACAGCGTCTCCCCTCGTGCCTCGCCCGCTCGAATGAAAGCGTCAGTTCACCGCAGATGTTCGGTACGTGCTGCGGACGAAGCGGTCGGCGGGGGCTCCACTGCCAACCGCATCGAAAAACGCAAGGGAGACCCCACATGGAACTCAATGACATTCTCGAGAAGCTGTCGCTGCCGCAGGACCTCACGCGGCGCGGCTTCCTGAAAGCCGCATCGGCGGCTGCCGCTCTCGGGCTTTTGAATGATGCGCGAGCCAAGAGCGGAGTGCAGCCGTATGTGATCCTCGAAACGGCCAAGGGCCTGATCATCGCTGACCCCAATCTGTGTGTTGCCTGTCATCGGTGCGAGCTGGCTTGCACGGAATTCAACGAGGGCAAAGCTACGCCTCGGCTCGCACGCATCAAGATCACGCGTAACGTCATGTTTGGCCCTTCGGGCACCAACCCGCTGCCTCCGTCTTTCGGCGTACACGGCAACGGTCTTGTTGTTCAAGACACCTGCCGCCAGTGTCCGCATCCAGTTCCCTGCGCCAATGCTTGCCCGCAAGGCGCTATTCAGGTCGACGAAAAGACCGGTGCGCGCGTGGTTGTAAAAGAGCGCTGCATCGGATGCCATCTCTGCGAGAAGGCTTGTCCGTGGGACATGATGAGCTTCGATGAAGAAGAAAACAAAGCCTCAAAGTGCTTCCTTTGCAATGGCGATCCGAAGTGCGTCAAGGCCTGTCCGGCAGCAGCTATTCGCTACATCCCGTGGACCGATCGCTCTCACGAAGAAGCGCGCCGCGCTCCGCACGGCTATCTCGCTCGCGAGAACGCTGCCCAATGCAGCATCTGCCATCGCTAACTCACAGTTCTGGAAGCTTGAAAAATGTCTGAAATCAAGAAGAGATACGGCTATACGGGCAAGGGCTTGCGCGTCAATCTCACGACGGGGAAGTTTACTGTTGAGCCGACCTTCCCGCGCTTTAACGGTTTAATCGGCGGCACCGCCTTCGGTTACCGCGTGCTTTGGGACGAAGTTCCTCCTGAGACGGATTGCCATTCGCCCGAAAATAAAGTCGTTATTGCTCCGGGGCCACTTTCAGGCACCGGCGCAATTTGCTCGGGCCGCACTGCTCTCACGACCTTGTGGCCGACTTCGTGGCCGCGTTCGTTGATTGCCAGCGCACATGTGGGAGGCGAACTTGCTCATAAGATGAAGTATGCCGGTTGGGACTTCATCATCATTGAAGGCGAAGCCAAGAAACCTTGTTATCTCTATATTCACAATGACCATGCCGAACTGCGCGATGCGCACGCGGTGTGGAATCAAGGCACCAAGCGCTCCTATGCGATGCTTGCTCAGGAAACGAACGCCGACGCGAGCATCGGCGTGATTGGGCCGGCTGGAGAGAACATCGTGCCGATGTCGAACATGATGTTCGACAAGAGCCACAGCGCTGGTGGTGTGGGCAGTATTTTCGGTAAGAAGAATCTAAAAGCCATTGTGGTCCGCGGCGATCAGGCCATTCATATTCACGCCAAGCCGCAGGAATGGGAAGCACTGATGGACAGCCACCGCGCCATCCTTGGAGCTCACACTCAAACGGTTGTTTCCCGCGTGCCGTCGCCCCTCTTTGAATACTCGAGCCCCTCAAGTCGTTGGTCGGGGCTGCCTGGCCGCGTCTGGGGCGCTGCCAATCCGCCGGTAGTCATTAATGGCGACATCCGCGATGTCAACCATATTGCCTACCGCACGTGCTCGGCCGAGTTCTATCTTGGACCATCGCTTTGGAAATACCATGTCCGCACGACGGGCTGCTACGCCTGCCCGATCCGTTGCTACTCGGTCATTCGCGATGAAGAAACGGCCGCCAAATATAAGGTCGACACCATCACCGAACAGACCTGTCTCGCGCTCTGGGGCCGTTGGTTCTTCCCAAGTCTCATTAATGACCTCGAAAAGCCTGTATCTCGCGAAGCCTGCCTCGTAGGCTCGCAGACCCTTGACGACCTCGGCATCTGGTGCAACTACGGTCAGCTTCACCGAGATTTTGTTTACTTCCTCAAGAAGGGGTATTGGAAGAAGTTCCTCTCAGAAGAGGAGTACAAGCAGATTCCGTGGGACAAGTTCGAGAATCCGGATCCTAGTGCACTTCAGGACATCCTTCCGCGCATTGCCTACCGCAAGGGCGACTTCGGTCGTTGGCTTGGTGAAACCACGCCGAAGATGCTTGAGCACTTCGGGCTTTCAGAAGCGGCTTGGCAGAAGGATCACGACACGCTTTATTGGGCGCATGGTCATCCCAAGCACCATGCCAACGAAGACGACGGACAGATTGGCTGCGTGCTCAATTCGCTCTACAACCGCGATCCGATGAGTCATGGACACATCAACTTCACGCGTTGCGGTCTGCCGATTGATGTGCAAAAGCGCATTGGAGAGAAGTTCTGGGGTAGCCCTGATACGGTTGACGCGATTGGCGCTTACACGCCGACCAATATCTACAAGATGAGGCGTCTGCAGTGGGTCGTCGCCCGCAAGGAACTCCATGACATGCTGGGTATCTGCTCTTGGACGGCTCCATGGGAAGTGTCTCCTTTGCGTGAAAAGGGCTACATCGGCGACATTGAGATGGAAAGCAAGGTCTTCCGTGCCGTCACCGGCATCGATATGACTCAGGACGAGCTTGACAAAGCCGGCCTTCGCGCCTTCATCCTGCAGCGCCTCTACACGATGCGCCAACTAAAGAGCCGTAATCCCCGTCAGGATCATGACAACTATCCGGAATGGATCTTCTGGGATCCCAAGGATAAGGCTCCGTTTACCAAGGGTACGATTCGCATGGAACGCTCCGACATCGAAAAGAGTTTCGAACTCTTCTACGAACTCATGGACTTTGATGTCAAGACTGGCGCCCCCACGGAAAAGGCTCTCAAAGAATACGGCCTCGACTTCGCGCTTACGACGATGAAGCAGGAAGGTCTGATGTAACTGCGTGCCGACAAGAGGTATTGAGTCATGAATCGCGAAGCAGAAATTCGTACTAGCGACGTTGCTGCTCTGGGGACTATTCAGGCCTTTGAGAGTGCGCAGCATGCGGGCGAGGTTCAGGGATCCGTCCCATCGGACCTGGATGAGCTCTCTCGTCTTGACGCTGACATTTTGATCCTGATAGATCTTGTTGCCGACGCAAGCCGCCGGGTTGAGCTCATTGGGCGTCCTGCACTTTTTGCCGCTTTTCGCGAAAAGGCGGCAGCAGCGCCGATTCCTAAAGCGCATGATCTTCTGAAGGATGCAGAGCGTCAAATGGACAGCACGTACAACCGTGCACCGGGTACGGTTTCCTTCGTGCCTCCAAAGACGAAGAATCGCGAAGAGCGTGAGGCTAATCGGTTGAAAGTTCCAACACTGCGTGATCAGCGCGAAGCTTTCACGCGGCGCGAACTGCTGCGAGGGCTGCTTGAAGGGCGGCTCACTGAAACGGCTGAAGCAATCGAGCGTGAAAACGCCGTGTCTGAAGCGCCCGTTGCGGCTGAGGTTCGAGAGATCACTGAAGAGTACTTCAATCAGGTAGTGGAGTTCGCGCTTGCCCGCGATTGCGGCATTGCAATTCTTACCTCCTGGGATGAGAAGGAATACTTCCACTATCGTCCGCTCCTTTCGGCTTCCTATGCCCGCATCCTCTCAGCCAAGAACAATCCTGCAGAAATGATCTGCGACCTTGTTCGGGAGCATTCGCGAATCTATCCGCGTCCGGTGACTATCGGCACCTTTCAGGAAGAGCCTTTCAATCTGAAGCCTGAAGAACTTCAGGAGCTGATGCAGGCCTTCTCGAAAGACCCGAAGAAAAGTGACATCAAGTTCACTACCTCTTCGCTTGGCACTGTGTTCCTTTATTCGAACAAATACCTTGAAGACGACTATGCGGATTTTCTCGCTCAGCATCTCGATGTTGACCAGGTGATGAGTCCTTGAGGCCCAGCCGCATCTCAAGCACCTCCTAGAGCCGCACATTACTTCAATACCTCCTGAGGCCTGCGCCCGGACAGCAGATGCTGTCTTGCGCGCGGAATGAAAAGGATTCCCCAAATGAATACCCGTATTTTCACGACTGGCGCCCTTGCCTGCGCAGTCCTTCTAGCCGGAGCTGCGCAGGCAGCGCAGCAAACGGCCGACCCCTATCCGCCAGTGAAGTTTGATCTGCCTGAGCACCAGACCTTTGTTGATTCGCTTAAGCTCGACCCTTCGCGTCATCAGGGGCCGCAGACGGAAGAAGAAGTCAAAACAGAGCTCACCAAGATCTTTAATGAGAAAACGGAGCAGCATTCCCTCACGAAGCACTACGAAAAAGGGCTTACCTGCGTGACCTGTCATGATCAGCAGCGCGTGGGGGGGCCTGACTGGATGACTTCTGTGACGGCTCCGGCAATGAAGAAAGAGTGCGGCGACTGCCATGAAGCGCAGAAGCTTGTCTTTGCCAAGACCGATACGCATCAGAAGATCAGCTGCGTGGCCTGTCATATGCCCAACATGCCGTCTCCCGAAGATTTCATCGGGCCCGACGCTGTTGAACAGTACTACTCAGCGGTCCGCCGTTCGCACCTCTATCGCATCAATACCGATCCGACGGCTCAGACGCTCATTCGCTCCGATGCTAAGGAGGGATCTGGTGAACGGCTCTGGACGTACGCACTCGACAAGAAGGGGCATGCTTACGTTGATGTTGTTTGGTCCTGCGGCCGAGCCACCCCGGGTGACTACACGCTTTCTGGCGAAGGGCAGGGGTGTCACAGCCCCGCAACGAGCACTCTTGACGAAGGGTTGCGTTATGACAGCCAGCAGGCAATTTACAACGAAATTCAAAAGTGGCAGAAGCCGGTCAAGGCTAAGTTCTCTGAAATCGAAAAGGGACTTGACCGCATCAAGCAGCTTCTTGAAGTGACAAAACTCACGCCTGAAGAGCTCGCCGAAGTTCACTTAATGCTCGACAAAGCGCAGGAAATCTACGATCAGGTGAAAAAGGACGGGTCGTGGGGCGTTCATGCTCCACGCTATCTCTTAGATCGCGTCACGTCCGGCGCTGCCTATGTCATGCGCGCTCAGGCAATCGTTGATAATGGCGGCTATCTGAGTGCGGCCGATAAGCGTGCGATCGAGAAGAAGACTACTAAGTAACGGCACCAGCTTGCTTTTGGGGGATGAAATCCCCCGAAAGATCCTCATTTCACCTACCTACTGTGATTTTGGGCGGACGCAAAGCCCCGCTCCTCATCGCTAGGGAGACCTAAGTGACTCAGAACATTGACCGGAGAAGCTTCCTCACGGCGGCTGCTAGCGGGCTTGTTGTCATTTCGCTCGGAGGCTGCGCTTCCGATGGCGGCAGCGACAAGAAGCGCCCGCACTATGTGATGGTCTTCGACCAGAACAAATGCGTCGGCTGCGGCGAATGCAAACGAGCTTGCAACGAAGCAAATCACCTACCTCCAGGGCGTTCGCGCGTACTTTTGCAGCGCATGTCTGGCCCTGATCGGCACTACATTCGAGTTTCCTGCCAGCAATGCGAGGATTCGCCCTGCGTGAAAGTCTGCCCGACGGGGGCTTGCCACCACGATTCCGAAACCAATATTGTCACGATGGATGCGGATCGTTGCGTCGGCTGCAAGTACTGCATAGCGGCCTGTCCCTACAACGCGCGCTGGATTAATCCTGAGACCAAAGTTGCTGACAACTGCGATTTTTGTCTGCATGCTAAGAATCTTGCTGCGGGCGAGCTTCCCGGATGTGTCGCTAACTGTCGCTTTCATGCGCTTTCCTTCGGTGATCTCAATGATCCTGAGTCCTTTGTTTCGAAGTTGCTCAAGGCAAAAGATTCGGTACGCATTCGCCCATGGCTCGGTACTGAACCGACATTGAGATACATCCCCGTGGTTAAAACCGGAGTTCGATAATGGACGGCGTGCTTGATTTTTCGATCGGCCTTACCGAAGGAGTTGCCTGGCCGTGGCCGATCGCTGTATATCTATTCCTTGCAGGTATTTCGGGTGGTTCGCTCGGTGTCGTGCTCTCGATGATGAAGCTTCGAGGCATATCAGGCGACGAGCCTCTCCTTAAAGCATCATCTTCGATTGCGCTCGCGACGATTCTCCTCGGCATGCTCTGCCTGGTGCTTGATCTGACCGACCCTCTCTTTTTCTGGCGTATTCTCGTCTTCTATAACCCAACGAGCGTAATGAGCGTGGGCGTGATGATGCTGCTTTTCTATATTCCGCTTGTTGCGGTGCTCACGGTGATTGTGCTTCGGCACAGTTTGAAGTGGTTACCGTTTGGTCTAGGTGACTTGGTGGAAAAATTGGGAGGCATCTTTAATAAGGCAAGGGGGCCGATAACCTGGATTGTTCTCTTCCTGGCATTTGGTATCTGTGCTTACACGGGGTTCCTGATTTCTGCACTGATTCGCTACCCGCTCATCAATACGGCTGTTCTGCCAGCACTCTTTGTTGCTTCCGGCGTCTCGGCAGGTACCGCGGCGGCAAAGCTTCTTGCTACCGCAGTGTTTGGTGAAAAGCGCGACTCGCACACGATGCACATTCTGCATCTGGCTGAATGGCCAATGATGGCAGCTGAAATCTCCTGCATCTTCATGATCGCAATGGCCATGATTTTCGGCATGGCTGGTGCACAAGCTGCCGCCGCCGCCTTTACGACGGGCATTTGGGCGATAGTCTTCTGGGTGGGCGCTGTGGGGATCGGTTTTGGTGTGCCGTTTGTTCTCGGCATTACGGGATGCACCAATTCTGCTGCTGGTTTTTGGGGGGCCGGTTTGGCGGCAGTTGCAGGAATGATGTGCTTGCGTCTCTTTGTTCTCTATGCCGGCCAGCTCAACTCTTTGATGCTTACACCGGTGTGAGGTAGTCACTCGAACGCTCTCATGCCTCTCTTTGGAATTGCTGTGGGACGTCGGGTGCAAGCAATATAAAGTTTATGGCGGAACCGCACTCTCAATTGCGGCTCCGCCTTTCTTTCGATGATTGCTCAAGGCGCCCCGGTGATGCAGAAGAGCTATCTACGAATCTCTTGACGGCATTGACGGGATTGCTAGATAAATTGGGGACTGCCCAAAACTAAAGCCGTGATTCCATTGGAAAATCACGGCCTTTTTTT
>Cebus_capucinus_imitator_PRJNA485217_SSR056__coassemble_709_pt1 | contig 20410 bp, 16 predicted proteins | sample Cebus_capucinus_imitator_PRJNA485217_SSR056__metabat2_low_PE_019 | metagenome-assembled genome bin Cebus_capucinus_imitator_PRJNA485217_SSR056 | reverse complement strand
TGAAGGCGCCGCTCCCGCTGCGCTTCCGCCGCTCTCCATCTATCTGCACTGGCCCTGGTGCGTGAGAAAGTGCCCGTACTGCGACTTCAACTCGCACAGAATGCCCGCTGCTGCAGAAGACAGGGCGGCCTTCGAGCGCGCGTTCGTCGAGGGCGTCATGAAGGACCTCGTCGGATGGGGCTGCACGGACGAAAGCGTCTTCGAGCGGCCCGTGCAGTCGATCTTCATCGGGGGAGGAACGCCCTCCCTCATGTCGGGCGCGGTTGTTCAGGCGCTGCTCGAGCGCATCGGCGGCTGCTTCCGCCTGACGGCTGACTGCGAAGTCACGATGGAGGCCAATCCCGGAACGGCGGAGGCTGCGAAGTTCGCCGCCTTCCGAGAGGCCGGCGTCAACCGTCTCTCGATCGGCGTGCAGAGCTTCAACGACGAAAAGCTTCGGCGCCTCGGGCGCATTCACTCGGCAGATGACGCACGGCGCGCCATAGCGATGGCGGCTGCGCACTTCGACAACTTCAACCTCGACCTCATGTACGCGCTTCCGGGCGAGTCCATGTCAGACCTGCGCGCGGAGTTGGAAGAAGCCGTCTCGTCGGGCGCGACGCATCTCTCCTGCTATCAGCTCACGATCGAACCGGGCACGGCCTTTGCGAAGCGCATCCCCGAGGGGCTTCCCGACATCGATGAAACGGCGGAGATGGGAGATGTGGTGAAAGAGCGCCTTGCGCGCGCGGGCTTCCGGCGCTACGAGGTGTCGGGATACGCGCAGGAGGGGCGCCGCTGCCGGCACAACCTCAACTACTGGACGTTTGGCGACTATTTGGCCGCCGGTCCGGGCGCGCACGGGAAGCTCTCGCATTGGATGGGCGATAAGTTCGTCATCCGCCGCGAGGCTCGGTGGGCCAATCCCAGAAAGTGGCTCCAAGCCGTCGAGATGTCGGGGAGCGGCATCGAGGAGGCCTTCGACGTTGAGCTCGAGGACCGCCCCTTCGAATTCATGCTCAACGCCCTGAGGCTGCTTGACGGCGTGCCCGCGCGATTCTTCACGGAACGCACGGGACTGGCGCTCGCGGAGATCGCGCCGCAGCTCGAGCGCCTGCGGCGAGAGGGGCTTCTCATCAACGATCCCGAGCGCATAGCGCCCACTCGGCGGGGGCTCGACTTCCTGTCGGATGTTCAGGAAGCATTTCTTTGAGATTTCCTCCCGAAGAAGAGGCCGACCGCAAGGACCGGCCCCTGACGTTGCTGCGGTCGGGTTGAGCGCACTCATGGTGCATGCGGGGAGTTGCCGCACTCAAATGGTGCGGTCGATGCCCTCTTCAAGGCATAATGTCGGCGGTTTGGAGATCTTCCGCCCCAACTTGGGAGGCTGCCGATCGGGCGCCTGCAATGACGACTGGGCGCTGGCGACTGACGATGCCTCGGCTTCAGTTCAAAGCATCCCAAGAAGGCGGCAGAACCGCAGCAGACGAGCTTGAAGACGCCTTTCTTTTTGGGTGAGGCCGTCTTTTGGCACGCTCTTTGCTGAAGAGAAGATTGCGACTTTCCCAGAAGCGCACAGGCGGCACTCGGCACGATGCCGGTGCGTCGCCCGAGGCGCCTTTGGGAAGGATCTTCAGGCAAGATTTTTACCCCACAAAATGCGGCGGCAGCCGCAGGCTTCGCGGTGAAGCCTCGAGCCGCCGGAGTAGGAGAGAAGAATATGACGTCCGCTGCTGATGTTCTGCAGATGATCAAGGACAACGACTGCAAGTACGTGGACTTGCGCTTCACCGATCTCGTCGGCAAGGAAATGCACCTCACGGTGCCCGCCTCGGCGATTGACGAAGACACGTTCGAGCTCGGTCAGGCCTTCGACGGCTCTTCCTTCATCGGCTGGCGCGGGATTGAATCCTCCGACATGCTCCTGCAGCCGGACCCGGAAACGGCCCGCATGGATCCGTTCCGCGAAGCCAACACGCTCATCCTCAGCTGCGACGTGCTCGAGCCCACGACGGGCAAGGGCTACGACCGCGATCCGCGCTCCGTCGCCCACCGCGCCGAAGCGTATCTGAAGTCGACGGGGATCGGCGACACGGCCTACTTCGGTCCCGAACCCGAATTCTTCATCTTCGACTCCGTCGAATGGGATCACCGCCAGGGCTCGTCCTTCTATAAGGTGAATTCGGAGGAAGCCCCCTGGTCGACGGGTCTCTCCTTTGAAGGCGGCAACCTCGGTCACCGCAACCGCAACAAGGGCGGCTACTTCCCGGTTTCGCCCTGCGACAGCTTGGCCGACATCCGCAGCGAAATGTGCACGCTTCTCGAGCAGCAGGGCGTGCCCGTTGAAATCCACCACCACGAAGTGGGCGGCGCCGGTCAGTGCGAAATCGGCACGCGCTTCAGCACGTTGGTCGAGCGCGCCGACTGGACGCAGATCACCAAGTACACGATCTGGAACGTGGCGGCCGCCTACGGCAAGACCGCGACCTTCATGCCGAAGCCCATCGAAGGCGACAACGGCTCGGGCATGCACGTCCACCAGTCGATCTGGAAGGACGGCCAGAACCTCTTCTCGGGCAACGGCTATGCGGGCCTCTCCGAACTGGCGCTCTACTACATCGGCGGCGTCATCAAGCACGCCCGCGCTCTGAACGCCATCACGAACCCCGGCATCAATTCCTACAAGCGCCTCGTGCCGGGCTTTGAAGCCCCGGTGAAGCTCGCCTATTCGGCCCGCAACCGCTCCGCTTCGATCCGCATTCCGTTCGTCAACAGCCCCAAGGCCCGCCGCGTCGAAGTGCGCTTCCCCGATCCGCTCTGCAATCCGTACCTCGGCTTCGCCGCGCTCCTGATGGCCGGCCTCGACGGCATCCAGAACAAGATTCACCCGGGCGAAGCGGCCGACAAGAACCTCTACGATCTGCCGCCTGAAGAAAACGCCAAGATTCCGACCGTTGCGCCGAATCTCGAGACCGCGCTCGACGCGCTCGACAAGGACCGCGAGTTCCTCACGCGCGGCGGCGTCTTCTCCGACGATCTGATCGACGCCTACATCGCTGAAAAGCGCAAGGAAGTGCAGCGCGCCAACATGGCCGTGACGGCGCTCGACTACGACCTCTACTACTCGCATTAATCTTTCTTTTCGCCGCCCTGAGCCCGAGGGCTTTGGGCGGCGATCGGGAAATTGAAGAGTCAAGTCGAAGGGAACGGCGCGGGTCGCCGTTCCCTTTGCCGCATCAGGATCGAGCAAAGGAGTCTTTGAGAACATGTCTGCAAGCGGGAAACCTCAAGAAACCGAGGCTGCCGAAGCCGTCGGCTGCATGAGTTTCTTCGATGCGCTCTCCGAAGCCGTGCTGCTGCTTGACGACTTCGGCGGCATCCTAACGGCCAATACTGCAGCCGAGGCGCTTCTAGGCCGAACCAGAAGACTTCTTGCCGGCGCAAATGCCGCGGAATTTCTCCCGCAGGCCCGCAGTTGGTTCAGCCGCAGGACGCTTGCGCCCGACGAGGCCGATTCGACCACCCTCGCGCTGCCTGCGGTCGACCTTGAGCGCGGACTACTGCCGGCGCTTCGCGTGTGCGCGACCTTTACGGCGCTGATGCCAAGGCCGCCGGAATGCCCCAAAAGGGCCACGGTGATTCTCGAAGTGGTCGACCTCGACGCGGCGCTTCGCGCCGAGCGCGATGAGGCAGCTGAGGCCGGGCGCGCCGCCAACGGGGAGCTCCTGCGCAATCTCGCGCATGAGATCAAGAACCCTCTGGGCGGCATCCGGGGCGCCGCACAGCTCCTTGAGAGCGAGCTCATGCGCGCTGAAGACCGCGAATGCACGAGCGTGATTCTTGAAGAGGCCGACCGGCTGCAGCAGCTAGTCGACCGTCTCCTGATGCCCTACAGAATCCCTCCCGCGTTGGGGCCCGTCAACATCCACGAAGTGCTCGAGCACGTGAGAAGCCTGATCGGACTCGAATTCTCTGCGGGGCTCTCGATCGAGCGCGACTACGACATCTCCGCGCCCGCCGTCACGGGCGACCGAGGGCGCTTCACGCAGGTCTTTCTCAATCTCGCGAGGAATGCCGCAGAAGCCATGACGGAGGAGCGCGCCCGAGGAGAGGCCCGCATCGTCTTCAAGACGCGCATCGCGCGCGACGTCGTGCTCGCCGGCGTCCGGTCTCGAAGAGCACTGCGCATCGACGTACTCGACAACGGCCCGGGCGTGCCCGAGCACCTGTGCGAAAAGATCTTCTTTCCGCTCGTCACGGGCCGACCTGAGGGTTCGGGCCTCGGCCTCTCGCTCGTGAAGACCTTCGTGGAGGAGGCGGGCGGCAGCATTTCGCTCGAGAGCCGTCCGGGCCGCACGGACTTCACGGTGCTGCTCCCCCTTGAGTGCAAGGCCGCTAAAAAGCAATAAAGGAATTGGAAGAACAAATCATGGTGGACCGCTTCTACAGCTCATCGGGCTTCGGCGCCTTCGACTCCCAGGGTGCTGCGGCCTTCCCGGGCGGCGCTTCAAGTTCTGCGAATGCTCCCGGAGCAGCCGTGCCGCCCGATGCCGGAACCGGCCAGGTCTGGGTGATAGACGACGACCGGGCCATCCGCTGGGTGCTCGACCGCGCGCTGACGCGCGCAGGAATCGGCTCGCGAACGTTCGAGCGCGGGCAGGAGGCGTTGGATGCCCTCAAGGCCCTCAAGAATTCGAAGGGGGAGCTCCCGCTCGCGCTCGTCACCGACATCCGCATGCCGGGCATCTCCGGGGTAGATCTCCTCGCGCAGGTGAAGCTCATCGTGCCTGAGCTTCCCGTCATCATCATGACGGCCTTCTCGGACCTTGAGAGCGCCGTGTCGGCCTTCCAGGGAGGCGCCTTCGAATACCTCACCAAGCCCTTCGACGTCGTCAAGGCCGTGGAGCTCATTGGAAGAGCCATGGACGAAGCACGCCGCCGCGGCATCAATGCGCCCGAAGAGCCGGCCGCTCTAGAGGACGCCGCACCCCTTGTGGCTGAAGAGGCGGCGCCCGTACCAGACTTGATCGGGCAGGCCCCCGCCATGCAGGAGGTCTTCCGCGCTATCGGGCGGCTTTCCCAGAGCAGCGTCACGGTGCTCCTCACGGGCGAATCGGGCGCGGGCAAGGAAGTCGTCGCGCGCGCGATCTGGAAGCACAGCCGTCGGAGCCGCGCGCCCTACATCGCTATCAACATGGCGGCGATTCCAAGGGAGCTCCTTGAGAGCGAGCTTTTCGGCCACGAAAAAGGCGCCTTCACGGGCGCCGTGGCGACGCGCCTCGGCCGCTTCGAGCAGGCCAAGGGCGGCACGCTCTTTCTCGACGAAATCGGCGACATGCCGATGGAGCTGCAGACGAGGCTCCTGCGGGTGCTCTCGAACGGCTACTTCTACCGCGTGGGCGGGCATCAGCCCATCAAGGCCGACGTGCGCGTCATCGCCGCGACGAATCAGAACCTCGAAGAGCGCGTGAAGACCGGGCAGTTCCGCGAGGACCTCTACCACCGACTCAACGTGATTCGGCTTCGGCTGCCGCCGCTGCGCGACCGCGTGGAGGACATCGCTCCCCTCACTGCGCACTTCCTGGCTGCGGGCGCCCGCGAGCTCGGTGTTGAACCGAAGACCCTCACAAAGGAGGCGCTTGACGTCATCTGCGCCTTCCCCTTCCCCGGAAACGTGCGGCAGCTCGAAAACCTCTGCCGGTGGCTCCTCGTCATGGCGCCCGCACAGGAAATCCGCGTGGAGGATCTGCCCTACGAAATCCGCCACAAGGAAGCCGCCGCCGCCGCGCATCCGGAGGCGCTCGCTGCGCTTCAGGCGCCGAACGAGAAGCCGGCAGCGCCGTCAGTTCCCTCCGCAGCGGCGAGCGCTGAAAGGGTTCCTTCGCAGCAGAAGAGCCGCGTCGGCGTCCAGGAAGTGGACGGCACAGGAGGGGATTGGACGGTGCGCCTTGCCGAATCCGCCGAGCGGATGCTCGAAGAGGGCGGCTCCAAGGTGTGGGAGACGCTCCTCAGCGACTTCGAGCGCACGCTCATCCGCACCGCCCTGCGCGCAACGCGAGGGCGGCGCATCGAGGCGGCTGAGCGTCTCGGCGTGGGCCGCAACACGCTCACGCGCAAGATTGCCGAGCTCGGTCTTGCGGAAGAATTTGGGAGCCGTCTGCCGCCCGTGAAGAAATAGCGCGGGATTGGATAGGGAGGCTGGAAAGCGGGGCTCGACCGGATCGGACCCCGTTTTCGTTCTGCGTCGAGGCGGCCCCAAGCGTGCGGGAAGTTTGCGTATAGTGTCGCGCATCGCCCGAACTTCGAAGCTCTCCCTCATTCATGACTTCCTCAGAAAACAATTCTTCTTCGACGCCTGCAGCCGCCTACGCGTCCCTCGCCGATTTTGAAGCGCACTTGACGCGCCTCGGCGCCAAGCCCGCGCACATACGCCGCATCTGCCGCGCCTGGCTCGGAGGGGCGCCCTGGCACGACGAAGCCGGGGACGCCGCACAGCCCTCCAAAGCCCGAGCCGCGAGGCTGCCTGCCGCGCTTGAGGCGGCGCTCCCCGAGATCCGCGAAAGGCTCGGCGCCGTGCTTTCCGTTCGTTCCCGCCACCCCGGGGCGGATCCTGAGAGCGAGAGGCTTCTCGTGACGCTCTCGGACGGGCAGACGGTTGAAGAGGTGCTCCTTCCCCGCCGGGGCGTCTGCGTATCGACCCAGATGGGCTGCGCCGTAGGGTGCGTCTTTTGCATGACGGGCAAGGGCGGTCTCGCGCGGCAGCTCTCCGACATGGAGATCGCAGCGCAGGCGGCGCTCGCGCGCAGACTTCGTCCGGAAACGAAGAAGGTGGTCTTCATGGGGATGGGCGAGCCCTCGCACAACCTTGAGAACGTCGTGCGCGCCGTGGAATTTCTCGCCGCCTTCGGGCGCTTCGGGCACAAGGATCTGGTGATCTCCACTGTGGGCGACCCGAGGCTCTTCGAGGCCCTCAACAAGATGACGGCCAAGCCCGCGCTCGCCGTGTCGCTTCATACGACCTATGACGAGAAGCGCCGGGAGCTCCTGCCCCGCGGCGCGAAGATGCGCGCGGCGGAACTTGCCGAAGCGGCGGAGGCTTGGGCGAGAAAGACCGGCTACCCCACGCAGTATCAGTGGACGCTCATCAAGGACGTCAACGACGGCGAAGACGAGGCCGACCGCCTGATCGAGCTTCTCGCCGGGCGCTATGCGATGGTGAACTTCATTCCGGTGAACGCGGTGGAGGGGAGCCCCTTCGAGCGGCCCGACAGGGAGGCGGCCGCGAATCTCGTGCGGCGGCTGAAGTCGGCTGGCATCGTCGCGACGCTTCGCGATTCGGCCGCCCAGGACGTCGACGGCGGCTGCGGGCAGCTGCGCGCCCGCGTGCTCTCGGACGAATCCCGCGAGCGCGCTCAGAAGAGCATCCGCATTCAGAAGAAGGAGTGCTGAAAGCCCATGCAGAAGAAAGAGGAAACAACGCTCGACCTCGTCGACCGGCTGGTTGAGACGCCCGTATCGGCCTCCCGGAGGCGGCGCTGGTGGATGGTTTGGTGGCTCTGGGCGATCTTCGGCGCAGCGGTCTCCTTCCGGGGCATGCCTGCAGGGGGCTGGCTCATCGCCGCCGCCGTTCTCACGGCGCCCTTCTGGGCGCTCTTTGCCGCCTGGCCCGTGCTCTGGCTCATGGATCGCCGGCGCGCCAAGCGTCTCTGGGCCGAAGAAACGGCCGTTGTCCTCGCACCCGATTCCGACAAGCCCGGCGCCGCACTCGAAGGCGGCATCGCGCTTCCGGTGATCTTCGGCCGCGAACGGACTTCGTCAGGCCGAGGCGTCGCCGTGCCGATGCTTGCTTGGGCGAGCGCCTTCCCGACGGTCGATCCCAAAGCGATGGGACTTGCAGTTTCCGCGGCAGACAAGAATCCCGGCGTGCATCTGGAGGCGATTGAAGCCGACGGTCTTCTTGCGTTCGAAGGCTGGGAGCAGTCCGCCCAAGACTTCGGCGCATCGGCCGACGACTGGGAAGCTGCGAGAAAGTGGACGGAGCGCCTGAGGATGGTGCTTCGCGGCTGAAGCTGCCAGCAAGGTGCGGCGGCCGCCGAAAAGAAGAAGGCCCGACGGATCGCTCCGCCGGGCCTCTTGCTCTAAAGAGCAGCTTCGCCTCAATCTTCTTCGGCGAATGCCTTCTCGCGGCCCGAGCGCACGGAGGGCAGAACGACGAGGAGAAGCAAGAGCGCCGAGACGGCGAGGAGCGACCCCGAGATTGGTCCCGTCACGAAGGTCATGAGATCGCCGCGGGAGAGCAGAAGCGCGCGGCGCATGTTTTCTTCAAGCATCGGCCCGAGGATGAAGCCGAGAATGAGCGGCGCGCCTTCGCAGCCGAGCTTGTTGATGATCCAGCCGAAGACGCCGAACCCGATCGTGATCCAGATGTCGAAGGGATTGTTGTTGATCGAATAGACGCCGATCGCGCAGAAGACGAGGATCGCCGGGTAGAGGAGCCGGTAGGGAACGCGCAGGAGCCGCACCCAGAGGCCGATCAGCGGAATGTTGAGAATCACAAGGAAGACGTTGCCGATCCACATCGAGACGATGAGGCCCCAGAAGAGCGACGGATTGGTGGTCATCACCTGCGGGCCCGGAGCGATGTCGTGCAGCATCAGGGCGCCGATCATGAGGGCCATCACGGCGTTCGACGGGATGCCCAACGTGAGCATCGGAATGAAGCTCGTCTGGGCGCCGGCGTTGTTGGCCGATTCCGGCCCCGCAACGCCGCGGATGTTGCCTTCGCCGAACGGGGGATTGGCCTTGGCGCCGGCCAACTTCTTCTCGAGCGTGTAGGAGGCGAAGGAGGAGAGCAGGGCGCCGCCGCCCGGCAGAATGCCGAGGAAGGAGCCGATGAGCGTGCCGCGCGCGATGGGGCCGGCTGAAACCTTGAGGTCGTGCGCGGTGGGAAGGACCTTTCCGACGGGAACGGCCTTGGCTTCGCGATTGCCGAGGAGCTCGAGATTGCGGATGATTTCGGCAAAGCCGTAGACACCCATCGAGAGCGCCACGAAGTCGAACCCGTCCATCAGCTCGTCGACGCCGAAGACGTAGCGCAGGGCGCCGGAATTGACGTCCATGCCGACGCAGCCGAGCAGGATGCCGATGAAGATCATGCCGACGGCCTTGAGAAGCGACCCGGAGGCGAGCACGACGGCGCCCACGAGGCCGAGCACCATGAGGCTGAAGTATTCGCGGGGGCCGAACTGGAAGGCCACCTGCGTCAGGGGTTCGGCGAAGGCGGCGATCACGACGGTGGCGAAGCACCCGGCGATGAAGCTGCCGATGGCGGCGATGCCGAGCGCGGCGCCCGCGCGTCCCGCAAGCGCGAGCTTGTGGCCGTCGAGACAGGTGACGACTGCCGAGGCTTCGCCCGGGATGTTGACGAGAATCGCGGTGGTGGAGCCGCCGTACTGCGCGCCGTAGTAGATGCCCGCGAGCATGATGAGCGCCGTCGACGGGTCGAGCGCGTAGGTGATGGGCAGAAGCATCGCCACGGTGGCGACGGGGCCCATGCCCGGGAGCACGCCCACCAGGGTGCCGAGCGTGACGCCTACGAGGCAGTAGAGAAGGTTCGTGAGCGTGACGGCGCTCTGGAACCCGATGAGGAGATGGTTGAGGAGATCCATTTTCTAAGCCCCGTCAGAGAAAGACCGGCCACATCGGCACGATGAGTCCGAGGCCGCCCACGAAGAGGAAGGCCGAAAGCGCGGTGAGGATCACGGCGGAGAGGATGGCGTCGCGCAGCCTGAAGAGCGGATGCGCCCAGGCCGAAACGATCACCATGAGGGCGATCGAGAGCGCGAAGCCGAGCGTGAGGAGCGTGGCCGCGTAGAGTGCGGCGCTCCCGAGAATGAGAAGGCCCGCCTTGGGGTCGCCGAAGACGATCCGTCCTTCTTCGGGCGTCGCGGGCGCATAGATCAACGCCTTCACGGCGATGGCGAGGCCCGTCAGCATGAGGCCGCAGGAAATGATGAGGGGAAAGCACCCCGGGCCCATGCGGGAAAGTGTGCCGAACTCGTTGTCGCCGAGGGTCGCTGCTCCAAAGAGTCCGATGGCGATGTAGAAGAGCCCGGCGCCGAAGTCTTTATGGTGTTTGATCATGGTCTGGCATGCCGGCTTCGTCTTGGGGAAGGAAGACGGCCGGCTGTTGGGGTTTCTGCAGATGGGGCATTATAGAAACGCCCTTTCTTGGAGCAGAAAAAGGAGCCTGCCGTTCCCGAGGTTCGGCGGGCTCCTTGTCGGATCAGAAAGGCTGGAAGTGTCGAGTCCCGCCGGCGCTGCCTTCTGGAAGAACTTCCCGGCAGCGCCCACAGGACGCTCCAAATCAGTCGACGCGCGCTCCGGAGATCTTCACGAGCATCTTGTACTTTTCAGCTTCCCGATCAACCATCGACGTAAATTCCGCAGGCGTATTGGGCGCGGGCGAAGCGCCGAAGCTCTGGAACTTCTTCACCATGGCCGGGTCGCGCAGCACCGGAACAATGGCGGCGTTCAGTTCGTCGACGACCGAGTCGGGCGTGGCGCCGGGCACCATGAGGCCGAACCACGTGTAGATGTCGAAGTCGGGCACGCCCGCTTCCTTCATGGTCGGCACGTCGGCGAGAAGCGGCGTGCGCTCTTCAGTCGTCACGGCAAGCGCAATCAATTTGCCCGCGCGGATGTTGGCCGCGGCGCTCGCGAGGTTGTCGAAGATGAGGTCGGTCTGGCCCGAGATCACCGAGAGCAGCGCGGGAGAAGCACCCGCAAACGGAATGTGGACGATGTCCGCGCCCGTCTTGTTCTTGAGGAGCTCGCCCGCCATGTGGCCGGCCGAGCCGTTGCCGCCCGAAGCGTAGTTGAGTTCGCCCGGGTGCGCCTTGGCGTAGGCGACGAGGTCGGCGACCGACTTCACGCCCGTCTTCTGCGAGAAGGCCGGCGTGATCACGAGGACGTTGGCGGCCGTGGCGACCAGCGTGACGGGCTTGAAGCCCTTCTTCGGGTCATAGGGGAGCTTCTTGTAGAGCGACGGGTTGATCGCGAGCGTGGCGACCGCGCCCATGACGAGCGTGTGGCCGTCGGGCTTGGCGTGGCTCACGTAGCTCATGCCGACGTTGCCGCCGGCGCCGGGGCGGTTCTCAACCACCACGGTACCGAGCACGGGCGCGACGGCGTCCGCAACGGCGCGCGCGGAGACGTCGAGCGGACCTCCGGGAGGATAGGGAACGACGATGCGGATGGGATTGCCGCCTTCGCCTTTGAGCGCCGCTTGGGCGGTCAGCGGAAAATATGCGGCAGCTGAGAGTGCCACCGCTCCGATGGCGCCCATCATAGTACGACGCTGCATGGTGAATGTCCTTTGCAAAAACGCTCTTTCAAACCGTTAAGAGCGTTGATTTTTCAAAAGAGAGCATCGTCAAATTGTTCTAAGACGATGCCTACGAGACTTATTAAAGCACGCTCCCGGGACGCGGACGCGCCCGTTCGAATGAGGATTGCGGCCGCTCAGGCAGACTAGGGCAGTCGCCTTAAGGAAAGCCCGCAGATGGAAATGAACGGGAGGAGGCCGTGTTTGCAGCCGCCGAGAAGGGCTTTGCGCGACGCCCGGCGCCGAGCCATTTGGCTGCGAGCGTCTCAACGACGCCCGCGCGCTCGAGCCGCCCCCAGGCGGAGAGAAGGAGCGGTCCGAGGGGTTCGGACGCGGCGGGCGAAGACTCCCGCCCAGGGAGCACGGGGCGTCTTGCGCCCAACCGCAGGAGCATCGTCTTCCAGGCGATGGGCGTGAGGCGCCGTCCCTCCATGGCGACCGTGAGGCGCACGTCGCGGGCGGAATACCAGAGCGCTTCAAAGGAATCCGTGATCATGACGTCGCCCAAGTCGTTGGCGATGCGCGCCGGAATGGAGGCGTTGTCGGCGACGGTCGATACCTGCGCCCTCGTGAGGTGTTCGTCCACCCACCGTTCGTTCGTGCCGCCCGGATTCTTGATGACGCGCACGCCGGGCTGGTTGAGGTCTTCGGGCGTTTGGAAGCGCTCGGCCGCAGCCCTGCGGATGAGCGCTACCTTGCCGAAGGGTGCGTAGCGCGGAAGCGCCGTCGTGATCCTTGCGCGCTCGGGCGTCCAGGAGACGCCGCCCGCGGCGAGATCGAAGCGGCCTGCGGCGAGGCCCTTCATGAAGTCGGGCCAGCTCGTGAGCACGAAGACGGGCGCGAAGCCCGCCTCGCGGCAGAGTTCGGCGCAGAGGTCGACGTCGTGGCCGGAGAACCCCAGGGGCGAGCTCTCGTCAATGATGCCGAAGGGGAGATAGTCGCCGGGGATGCCGATGCGAAGCTTCGGGCGGGCGTCCATGATGAATTCTTCAGAGGTTGAGGTCGATCACGGCCGGGGCATGGTCCGAGGGCTGCGTGTTGCCTCGAGGGCCTTCGTCGATGAAGGACCGCTCGAGCGCGCCCTGAAGCGCCTCGGAAACGAGCATCAGGTCGATGCGCAGGCCGTGGTTGCGCTCGAACCCGCTCTGGCGGTAGTCCCACCAGGAGAAGAGGGCGGCGGGCTGCTCGAAGAGGCGGAAGCTGTCGGCGAGCCCGAGCGCATAAAGGCGCTCGAGCGACCGGCGCTCCTGTTCCGAACAGAGAATCTGCCCGCGCCGGGCATCTGGGTCCCAGATGTCGGCGTCGGCGGGCGCGATGTTGAAGTCGCCCCCGAGAACAAGCCGAGGCGTTTGAGCGAGTTCGGCTTTGAGCGTTCGCTCGAGCACGGCGATCCAGTCGAGCTTGTAGAGATACTTGGCCGAGCCTACGGCCTGACCGTTGGGGAAGTACCCGCCGCAGAAGCGGATGGGAGCCGAGTCTGCCGCGTTCTTGGGCCGCAGGAGCGCCGAGACGAAGCGCTTCTGCGGATCGCTCCAGCCCGCAAGCCTGAGCTTGGGGTCGGACGCGGCGACCGTTTCTCGCCGCGCGCAGAGCGCCACGCCGTTGTAGGTCTTCTGTCCCGAATAGAAGACGTCGAACCCGGCCTCGCGGAAGGCCTCTTCGGGAAAGAGCTCGTCGACGGTCTTCGTCTCCTGCATGACGAGCGCGTCGACCTCGGCCGAAGAGAGCCAGTCGAGCACTTGCGGGAGGCGGATTTTGAGTGAGTTGACGTTCCAGGAGGCGAGGCGGAGCCGGGACATGATGCAGTCGAAAAACGGTATTCGCGGCAGTTTTCAGGGAGGACTTGCTCGAAAGCACGAGTACTGCCCTTGCGCGTGAGAGAATAGGATTATCTGAAGGAAGTAGTTTGCCACAGGGCAATCGATGCGCGGCCCCGCTGTCGGTGAGAACCGCCGGCAGCACATCGGCGCCGCCTCTCAAGCCGGCACAGACCCGAGAAACGGCGGCCGGCAGGAGGACTCCCGCGTGCTTGATGCTCAAGCTTCAAGCATGCGGCTTTCGGAAAGAAAATACCGTCAGAGAAAAGAGGAGAAGGAGAAAAACAATGACGCAGGCGAAGAACAATCCACAGGAAGCTGCAGATGCTCCGACTCCGGTGATTCTGCCGCCCAACAAGCCGTTGGGCAAATCTCGGGCGCGCGTGTATTCCCGTCCGGCCCTCAAGAACGTCGAGCCCGCAGACATGCGCTCGCGGCGGCGCGCCCCGAACGAGGAGCCGCGCCCCAAGGTGAACGAACAGACCGCAGCCTGCGTGGTCGCCCGCGTGACGCACGATCAGCGTGAGTTCTTTCGCAACGCCGGCGGCGCGCGCTGGGTGCGCCAGGTGATCGACGCCTGCATCGAGGAGTATGAAAAAGACGGCATTGACGTGAGCATCGGTCCCCGCTCCATCGTCCGCGCCGGCGTGGTCCGCGAGGAGGAGTGACGGCGGGGCTTGTCCCTTCTTTGAAGAACGGCAACCTTTTTTTTTCGGGCGCTCTCTGCTGATCGTGCGGGAAGCGCCCGAAATGCGTCTGAATGGTGCTTCGGCGCCATTAATCCAGTCATTTCGCGACACGTGCTTCAACCGAATGCCGACGGTGAAAAAGGATTTGTCGACGATTGGAAACTTAATAAAAACAGAGAGTTAAGGGTTAAACACTCATCAGCTCTCATAGGGAGAAGGCCCTAATTGAGGCGTTTGGAGCCTCCGTAGAATGATTCCTCAAGCCCGCGCCGCACTCTCCGCGCGGAACTTTGAACCCTCCAAGGAGCTCTCTCATGCCGATGAATCTGCGCGGCCGCAGCCTTCTCTCCCTCGTTCACCATACGCCCGCCGAAGTCGACTACCTCGTCGACCTCGCCATCGACCTCAAGAAGGCCAAGCGCATGGGCAGCGAAGAGCGCCGTCTCGTCGGGAAGAACATCGCCCTCGTCTTCGAGAAGACGTCCACCCGTACGCGCGCCGCCTTCGAAGTGGCCGCGCACGACCAGGGCGCCGGCACGACGTTCTTTGATCCGAGCTCCTCGCAGATCGGCCACAAGGAAAGCATCAAGGACACGGCCCGCGTGCTCGGCCAGATGTACGACGCGATCGAATACCGCGGCTTCAAGCAGGAAACGGTCGAAGAGCTCGCCGAGTATGCAGGCGTTCCGGTCTACAACGGCCTCACCGACCTCTGGCACCCGACGCAGATGCTCTGCGACATCATGACGATGAAGGAAGCCTCGGGCAAGGCCTGGCGCGACATCTCGTTCGCCTATATGGGCGACGCCCGCTTCAATATGGGCAATTCGCTCCTCATGATCGGCGCCAAGATGGGCATGGACGTTCGCATCGGCGCGCCGAAGGCCTGCTGGCCGTCCGACGAAATCATTGCGCTTGCCGAAGAAATGGCCGAGCAGTCGGGCGCCCGCATCACGATCACGGAGGATCCTGAAGAAGCCGTCCGCGGCGCCGACTTCATCCACACCGACATCTGGGTGTCGATGGGCGAACCCGCCGAAGTCTGGGCCGAGCGCATTGCGCTCTTGAAGCCCTATCAGGTGAACGCTGCCCTGATGGCCGCCTCGGGCAATCCGCAGGTGAAGTTCATGCACTGCCTCCCGGCCTACCACAACGCCGAAACGAAGGTGGGCGCCAAGGTGATCGAGGCGCATCCCGAACTCGCCGAGGGCATTGAAGTCACCGAAGAGGTGTTCGAGTCGCCCGCTTCAATCGTCTTCGAGCAGGCGGGCAACCGCATGCACACGATCAAGGCGCTGATGGTGGCGACGCTCGCCTGAAGCTGACCGACGCCGAAGCGAAAGGCCGCCCGTCCGAGAGGATGAGCGGCCTTCTTTTACTTCCCGCCGCCGTCCGCCGGAGGAAGCGCTCCGGCGGAGTCGTGGGTTCGTGGAAGCGGCTTTTAGTCGATGATGCCCGAGAGGCGCAGGAGCGCATCGATTTCGGGCTTGCGGCCGCGGAAGGCCGTGAAGTTCTCGATCGCGTCGCGGCTCGAGCCGCGCTCGAGGATTTCCTTCAGGTAGCGGCGGCCCGTCGCGGGGTTGAGGACCCCTTCTTCCTCAAAGGCGCTGAAGCAGTCGGCCGAGAGGACCTCAGCCCACTTGTAGCTGTAGTAGCCCGCAGCGTAGCCGCCCGCAAAGATGTGCGAGAAGCTCTGCGGGAAGCGGTTCCAGGCGGGCGGAAAGACCACGGCCACCTCGCGGCGGACGCTCTCGAGAAGCGTCTGCACGGAGTCCTTCTTGGGATCGAACTCGCAGTGAAGGAGCATGTCAAAGAGCGCGAACTCCACCTGGCGCACGCAGAAGGCGCCGGCTTCGTAGTTCTTCGCGGCGATCATCTTGTCAAAGAGCGCGTCGGGCAGGGGCTCGCCCGTTTCGGCGTGCGCTGAAATGTTCTTCACGATCTCGCGCTCCCAGGCGAAGTTTTCAAGGAACTGGCTCGGAAGCTCTACAGCGTCCCATTCGACGCCGTTGATGCCCGACACCTGCGGCTCGGTCTGCGCCGTGAGGATGTGGTGGAGCGTGTGGCCGAACTCGTGAAAGAGCGTCGTCACCTCGTCGTGCGTCATCGTGGCTTCGCGGCCGGCCTGAGGCGCGGCGAAGTTGGTGACGAGGTAGGCAATAGGCGTCACGAGCTTTCCGTCCTCAATGCGGCGCGTGCGCTCGCCGTCCATCCAGGCGCCCGAGCGCTTGCCTTCGCGGGCGTAGAGGTCGGCGTAGAAGGCGGCGATCTTTTCGCCTCCGCGGCGAACTTCGAAGTACTTGACGTCGGGGTGCCAGACGGAGGCCTTCGCTTCAACGATCTCGATGCCGAAGAGCTTTTCGACCAGGCCGAAGAGGCCCTTGAAGACGGCGTTCTGCGTGAAGTAACGCTTCACTTCGGCGTCCGAGTAGCTGTAGCGGGCTTCACGGAGCTTTTCGGCGGCGTAGGCGCGGTCCCAGGGTTCGACCGAATCGATGCCGAGAACGTCCTTCGCATAGGCGTCCACCTGCGCGACGTCGTCTTCGGCGCGGGGCTTGGAGCGGCGGGCGAGGTCGCGAAGAAACTCGAGCACCTCGGCGGGCGTCTCGGCCATCTTGGTGGCGAGCGACAGCTCGCCGTAGTTGGCGAACCCGAGGAGCGACGCTTCTTCGGCGCGCAGCTCGAGGATGCGCGTAATGAGAGGCGTGTTGTCGAACTTGCCGCCGTCGAATTCGGAGGCGCGCGTCGAGAACGCGCGGTAGAGCGCTTCGCGGATCGAGCGGTCGGCGCAGTACTTCATCGCGGGAAGGTAGGACGGGTACTGCAGCGTGAGGCGGCACCCCTTTTTCCCGGCGGCCTCGGCGCTCGCGCGGTAGAGCGCGAGCGTTTCCTCGGGGATGCCCTCGAGGCGCTTCTCGTCTTCGATCACGAGCTCGAACGCGTTCGTGGCGTCGAGCAGGTTTTCGCTGAACTTCTGCGTGATCTGCGAGAGCTCCTGGCCGATCGCCTTCACGCGCTCGCGCTGCACCTTGGGAAGCGACGCGCCCGCTAGGCGGAAGTCGCGCAGCTCGCGCTCAACGATGCGGCGGCGGACGGCGGGGAGGCTTTCGAATTCAGCGGACGCCGCAATGTCGCGGTACTTGCCGCAGAGCTTTTCGTCCTGAGAGAGCTTGAGGAAGAGCTCGGTTGCAATGGGGAGCGCCTCGTTGAAGGCGTCGCGCAGCTCGGGCGTATCCACTACGCTCTGCAGATGCCCCACGGCGCCCCAGGCGCGGCCGAAGGCGAGAACGGACTTTTCAAGCGGCTCGACGACGGCTTCCCAAACGGCGGGCGTGGCCGGCGCGGTGACCTCGGCGAGCGCGGCTTCGACTTGGGCGGCAAGCACCTTCACGGCCGGCACGACGTGTTCGGGGCGAACGGCGGCGTAGTCGATCAGGTCGGTGATCGAAAGCAGAGGATTCGGAGTCGCGTCGGAGGTAGGCATGATTTTCTTCAGAATGTTGAGCATTGACGCTGGCGACCGGACGTTGATCCGGCCGCGCGGAGTGCGGGCGGTTTCTCCCGCAGAGGAATAGAAAAGCGCATTCGCCCGCGGGCGCGCCGGAGAGCGCGCAGGTCGGGCGAATGCATTTGGTGCGGCTCAGTGGGGCGCAGAGGCCGCGGCGGCCGCAGACTGTAAATGGATTGTATGGCTTCAGGCCGCGCCCATGCGTCGTTCGGCCGAAAGCACGGTGTTGTCGATCAGCATGGCGATCGTCATGGGGCCGACGCCGCCGGGCACCGGCGTAAGCGCCCCCGCCACGGGCTCGACCGACGCCTGGTCGACGTCGCCGCAGAGGCGGCCGTCTTTCGTGCGGTGGATGCCCACGTCGATCACGACGGCGCCGGGCTTCACCATCTCGCCCGTCACCATCTTGGGGCGGCCTGCCGCGCAGACGAGGATGTCGGCGCGCCGGGTGATTTCCGAGAGGTTCCTCGTGCGGCTGTGCACCACCGTCACGGTGGCGTGCGCCTCGAGCAGCATGACGGCTTGGGGCTTGCCGACGATGTTCGAGCGGCCGATCACGACGGCTTCGAGCCCTTCGGGATTGACGCCTGCCGACTCGATCAGCTTCATGACCCCTGCGGGCGTGCAGGGGCGGAACCCTTCATTGCGCCTGCCCGTGAGAAGCGCGCCCGCCGAGAGCATGTGGAAGCCGTCGACGTCCTTTTCGGGCGAAATGGCGGCGATGACGGCGTCGGGATCAATCTGGTCGGGAAGCGGCAGCTGCACGAGAATGCCGTCGATGTCGGGGGCGGCGTTGAGCTTCCCGATGAGTTCGAGGAGCTCGGCCTGCGAAGCATCTGCCGGGAACTTGTATTCGGTGGAGGCCACGCCCGCGCGTTCGCAGGCACGGGTTTTGTTGCGCACGTAGACGCAGCTGGCGGGATCTTCGCCCACGAGCACGACGGCGAGACCGGGACGGCGGCCGCCGGGACGGGAGGCCAACGCCTCGCTTCTTGCGAGCGCTCTTGCCTCCACCTCGCGCGCGAGTGCCTTGCCGTCGATGATTCGTGCGGTCATTGGGATTCCTCCTCGAGCGGGCGGCAGAAGCCGCACGGCTCAACTGTGCGTTTTGAATGGTCAAAGGGCGCGGTCGGCCGGCGTCCTTCTCTTATCGATTTCGACCATTATGGAGGGGGCCGCAGGCTTTCGCCTCGGTCCAAGTGACTACGCAGCGTGAGAAATTGCGACCAAAAGAAAACGCCCGCAGGCATCGGGATGCCTGCGGGCGCTTGCGGTGGTTTGATGCCGCCCGAGTGGTCGGCTGCGGACGGCCTCCTTTTTCGAGCGCGCCTGTTAGAGCAGGTTGCTGCTCGAGCCGTTGATCGAGCTGTTGATGCCCGTCACGGCGGCTTCAGCCTCGCGGCGTTCGCGCTCGGCTTCAGATTCGCGCAGCTCATGGTCGAGCCGGCGCTGGTGTTCGACGTGCTCTTCCGTATGGGGCAGCCCCGTTTCGGCGAGGCGGCTCGGAAGCGCGGCGACCGCTTCAGCAAGGGTCGAGCTGATCTTCGGGTAGAGCTCGGACTTCACGACGACGCGCATGAGGTCGGCGACGGTGCCCGAAGCGGTCTTGTCCATGATCGAAGCGCGGTGGGCCTCAACGGTCTTGATCGAAATGCCGAGGTCGTCGGCGATCTGCTTGTTGAGGCGGCCGTTGACGATGCGCTCGAGCACCTGCTGCTCGCGGGGCGTGAGTTTTTCGATTAGCGCGCGGTTCGTGGCGAGCGTCTGACGGCGGACAAAGAGCTCCTTGGCCGTGCGCATGGCGCGGTCAACGAGCTTTTGCAGCTGCGGCTGTTGGAAGGGCTTCTGGATGAAGTCCATGGCGCCCTTCTTGAAGGCCTGGACGGCCTGGGGCACGTCGCCGTGGCCCGTGATGAAGATGAAGGGCGCGTCGATGCGGCGGCGCATCAGGTGGTCCTGCACGTCGGCGCCGGACATGCCGGGCATGCGGAGGTCGCACAAAATCACCGAAGGCACCGATTCGTTGAACTGAGCGATGAAGGTTTCGCCGCTCTCGTAGTCCTCAACGCGGTAGTTGGTGGATTCAAGGAGCCACTTGATCGATTCGCGCACATCGGCGTCGTCGTCGATCACATAGACGAGACCGTTCTTATTGTCGGCGGTCATTTCCTTGGAATAGTCGTAGCTCGGCAGCATAAGTAGAAGTTCCTCCTCCTTCGGGAATTGTCTATTTTAGCCTTTTGAATTCTCGATAATACTTAGGGATCACTTGAGGGTTAGTACTTACTTTCCGGAATATTTCTATGCATTGGGAGTCTTGGCGGGGAGCTCGGTAGTCAACGAAACGAAGGGAACGGTAAAGGAGAAGGTCGACCCGCCGCCCGGCGTCGGATCCATGCGCAGCTCGCCCCCGTGAAGTTCGGCAATCGAGCGGCAGATGTTGAGCCCCATGCCCATGCCTTCGGACTTGGTCGAATAGAAGGCGTCGAAGAGCTTGGCGCGGGCTTCCTCCGGAATGCCCGGACCGTGGTCGACCACGCGGAAGGCGAGCCGCTCGGCGTCCTTCTCCGAAACGTCGGCGTGAAGCTCAATCGTGCGCTCGGCGACGGGAACGTTGCTCGAGGCGCACGCCTCCATGGCGTTCTTGAGAAGGTTGAGGAGGAGCTGCTCGAGCATGACGGAGTCGCCCATCAGAAGAGGCAGATCGTGAGCGACAAAGAGCGCGATGCGGCTGTCGAGCTTGCGCGCCTGGATGTTGGCGAGTTCGAGCGTTTCTTGGATGATCGTCTCGACCGCCACGGGCTCGAGCTTGGCGTCGGTCTTCTTGGCAAAGCCCCGGATGCGCTGAATGATGCGGCCCGCGCGCTGCGCCTGGTTTTCGATTCTCGCGAAGCTCTGCGCCTCGCGCTCCTTCGAGAGCGTGCCGTTGGCGAGCATGGTGGCCGCCGCATTGGCGTAGTTGGCGATTGCGGCGAGCGGCTGATTGAGCTCGTGCGCGAGCTAACTTGCCAGGTCGCCCATGGTGACGAGT
>Cebus_capucinus_imitator_PRJNA485217_SSR056__coassemble_702_pt1 | contig 20784 bp, 16 predicted proteins | sample Cebus_capucinus_imitator_PRJNA485217_SSR056__metabat2_low_PE_019 | metagenome-assembled genome bin Cebus_capucinus_imitator_PRJNA485217_SSR056 | reverse complement strand
GGAAGCCCACGTGCGGCTTCCCATCACGACGGGCGAGCCCATGGTGGTCTTCTTGAAGAACGCGAAGTCCTCCGGAATGCGCCAGAGGAGCTTGTTGTCTGCGCCGATCACGCCCGTGCGGGCGGCGGCAGCGATGAGTTCAATCATGGGGTCTCCCGTTTCCTACGTAGGTTTGCCGCTGAACCGACAGTGCTGAGCAATGAATCAAACAGCCACAGGCGCCTTGATGGCGGGCCAGGGCTCGTAGCCCTCGAACGCGAAGTCTTCGTAGTCGTACTCGAAGAGCGTTGCCGGACGGCGCTTGATCACGAGCTTCGGATAGGGGCGCGGTTCGCGTGAGAGCTGCAGCTGCGTCTGCCCGAAGTGGTTCTTATAGATGTGGCAGTCGCCGCCCGTCCAGATGAAGTCGCCGGGCTCGAGGTCGCACTGCTGCGCGATCATGTGCGTGAGGAGCGCGTAGCTCGCGATGTTGAAGGGAACGCCCAGGAACATGTCGCAGCTGCGCTGATAGAGCTGGCAGGAGAGCTTCCTGTCAGCTACGTAGAACTGGAAGAGGCAGTGGCAGGGCGGGAGCGCCATCTGGTCTACCTCCGCCGGGTTCCACGCGCTCACCACCAGTCGGCGCGAGTCGGGCGTCTTGCGGATGCGCTCGAGCAGGTCCGAGATCTGGTCGATCGTGCGGCCGTCTGCTGCGGGCCACGAGCGCCACTGACGGCCATAGACGGGGCCGAGCTCGCCGTTCTCGTCGGCCCACTCGTCCCAAATGGTCACGTTGTGGTCGTGCAGATACTTGATGTTGGTCGACCCCGAGAGGAACCAGAGGAGCTCGTAGATGATCGATCGCAGATGGAGCTTCTTCGTCGTGACGAGCGGGAACCCCTCCGCAAGGTTGAAGCGCATCTGGCAGCCGAAGAGCGAGCGCGTGCCCGTGCCCGTGCGGTCGGACTTGTCTGCGCCGTTTTCAAAGATCTCCCTTAGGAGCGTTTCGTACTGATTGCTTGGCATGCACGTTCCTTCCTGTAAGTACTACTGCCCGTGCACGCACAGGCAAGGCTTTCTAAATTAAAAGCCTGCATTATAGAAAGCCATAAGGGGTATCGGCATCAACGAATAAAAAGCGGCTCCCGGGCGAAGATCCACCACGGGAGCCGTAGGTTTTTGCACACTCCGAAAGCACCCCCCCTGCGGGGGCGCCTTCAGGAGTAAAGCCGTGCGGTTACTCTTCGACGATCGTCTTCACTTCCACGCCGTACTTGTCCTTAACGGTGGTGTGGATGTTGAGGAGGACCATCCAGCGACGCAGTACGCCGATGATGACGAAGAGCATCAGGCACATCACGAGGGCCGAGAGACCTGCGAGCAGGTACTGGCCGGCCGGGAGGTACTGATTGACCACGAGCCAGATGCCGGCCCAGAACGTGATCACCGTCATGAGCGCGCCGGGCAGGCCCGTCGTCCAGGCGTAGTTGGCGTGGTTCATGCGGATGATGACGGTCGTGCCGATCAAGAGCGTCACGCTGGCGAGCAGCTGGTTGCAGATGCCGAAGAGCGGCCAGATCGAGCCGATGTCGCCCGAGTAGACCAGGTAGCCCCAGGCGCCCGTGAAGATCGCCGAGGTGATGATGATGCCGGGCCACCAGTCCTTGTCGGAGAAGCGCGGCCAGACCTTGCCCATCATTTCCTGCAGGAAGAAGCGGCCCACGCGGGTGCCGGCGTCGACCGCGGTCAGAATGAACACGGCTTCGAACATGATGGCGAAGTGGTACCAGTAGGCCATCAGGCTTTCCATGGCCGGGATCTTCGAGAAGATGTGGGCCATGCCGACGGCGAGCGACACGGAGCCGCCCGGGCGGGCCATCAGACTTTCCTGAACTTCAGCTTCAAGGTGCGGCAGTTCAACAACGCTCATGCCGAGCTTGGCGAACTTGTCGGCCGGCGCGTTGATCGCGAAGTAGTCGGCCGGAACGAGCACGCAGGCAGCGACGAGGGCCATGACGGCGACGAAGCCTTCCATGAGCATGGCGCCGTAACCGACGAAGAGCACGTCCTTTTCATTGTTGATCATCTTCGGGGTCGTGCCCGTGCCGATGGTGGCATGGAAGCCCGACAGAGCACCGCAGGCGATCGTGATGAAGAGGAACGGAATCACCGGGCCGCCGATGATCGGGCCGCCGCCGTGGATGAAGTCCGTGAGGGCGGGCATGTGGAACGTGGGCATCACGAAGGCGATGTCGATGGCGAGCGCGCCGATCGTGCCGATCTTGAGGAAGGTCGAAAGGTAGTCGCGCGGCAGGAGGAGGAGCCACACGGGGAGCACCGAGGCGAGGAAGCCGTAGATCGGGATGAGAAGGCTCATCGTGGGCTTGTCGATGTCAAGCCAGCCGAAGTATTCCGGATGAGCGGCAACCCACGGACCCGACAAGATGCAGAGGAAGAGGAGCACGACGCCCATGATGGTCGCGCCGCGCACGTCGCCCTTGCGCCAGACCTGCATGTAGAGGCCCATCAGAATGGCGATCGGAATCGTGCAGAAGACCGTGTAGGTCGACCAGAGCGAGTTGTGCATCGCGTTTACTACGGCGATCGAGAGGCCCGCCAGTGTGAGGAGCAGAATGGCGAGCACGGCCCAGGCGGCGACGCGCCCGGTTGTGGTGTCGATTTCCTGCGAGGCGATGTAGGCGAGCGACTTGCCGCGGTGGCGCACCGAGCAAAAGAGCACGACCATGTCGTGCACACCGCCGGCGAGCACGCAGCCGATCAGGATCCAGAGCAGGCCCGGCAGGTAGCCGAACTGCGCTGCAAGCACCGGCCCGAGCAGAGGACCGGCGGCCGCAATGGCGGCGAAGTGGTGCCCGAAGAGCACGTACTTGTTGGTGGGGACGTAGTCCTTGCCGTCTTCGAAGCGGTTCGCGGGCGTCTCGCGGGCTTCGTTGATGTTGAGGACCTTTTGCGCCATCCACAAGCCGTAGAAGCGGTATGCGATGGCGAAGACGCAGAGCGCCGCAAAGACGATGGTGATTGCATTCACCCCGTTGAGCGATTCCATGGCGATCTTCCTTCAAATAGGTTGATGGGGGTATTGGAAAGCGCCAGCGGATCTTGTCGTCCTTTCTAGACCTTTCGTCCTTTCGGACTTGTTGTTGAGCCGTCCTTTTGAGGTTGTCTGCTTGGGGCATCGCGCTGTACACGGTGCTCCGGGCCCGGCCTATAGTCGCTCCAATCTATTTCGGAGTGTATCCATAGAAGGGCCCTGCGGGGACACCACTTCTTACAAAAGAAGGACAACCTTTGATCCCGGACCGCCCAATGAGGGTAAACGATCATTTGAAAAAGGTATGTCCTCTTTTCGTTGAAAACTCAGGTCGCAAACAGAATTAGAGCGACGGACGATAGCCTTCCGGCAGCTCGAGCGTCTTCCTCTCGCCCGAGAACATCGCCGACCAGGCGATCATGAGGGCGATGTACTCGGCCGGGCTCATCTTGGCGCCCGCCTGAGCCATTTCTTCCTGCTTCTTCGAGAGGCGCTTGAGCGACTCCAGATAGGCGGCCAACGCGCGGCGCACGAGGGTTTCGTCGTCCATGCCCTCGAAATGCTCGGCGCCAAAGTAGGCCGAGAGCGCCTCGCGGGCATTGGCGGCCAAAGACTTCCCCGCCCAGCCGTTCTGAAGCACGCGGTCGGGCGTACCGCGGCCGAGAAAGAGCTCCGCGATGTCGTCGAAGAACTCTTCGGCCTGCTCGGCCGCGTCGCGGCAGTCGGGCGATTCGGGCGCATTGGCTTCGAGCCAGTCGCGCTGCATGCTCGCGATGCCGAGTTCTTCGAGCATCAGAAAGACGGTGCTCTGGTCGGTGAGATCAACCGGTCCGTGCGGCTCGGTTTCCTGGGCTGCGGGAAAGTGCTCCATGGCTTGAACTCTCTAATGTGGTTTGCGTGTATGCGTTGAGGGAGCCGTTTGGGCTTTAGATGCTCAAGACGGCGCAAAGGCCCGATTGTAGTCCCAGTGCGCCGCCCGGCCGATTCTCGCGAACCGCGGGCGTACTCAATTGAGGTCTTCGAGGTCGTCGGGAAGCGGCAGCACGCCGATGCCTTCGGAAAGGAGCTCGGCCGTCTGCACGGGCGTGCACTTGCCCTTCACGGGTTCGGATTTGGCCTCGCCCTTTGCCATGCTTCGCACGGTTTCCGAGAAAGCATCGCCCACGTCCTTGGCCGACGCCGCAGCTCGCCTCAATTCCGCCCTCAAAGCCTCCCGAAGCTCGCCCATCTTCTGATTGAAGTCGGCGCAAGCTTCTGCGGCCTCGGCCGCGCCTTTCTGCACGCGCTCAACTTCAGGCGAAAGCGCATGGTTCGAAGTCTTCACGGCTGGCGCGCTCAGGCATTTCTCGAGCCTCGCCGACCCGCAGATCGGACATGCATCGGGCGGAGGCGACTCGTCGGACTGGAGCCATGCCTCAAACACGTGATGGTTCTCGCAGCGATAATCGAAGATTTTCAATTAGATAGTCCTCAATAGACGGCAGGACTCACAGCGTTGGGTAATTTTTTTTGGGTTTGGGCCAAAAAAGTACGTGACAAACCGAAAGATCTTTGCTATAGTTCGACTTCTCAGTTCGGGGCCAATCCCCAACCTGCAGAAGGTCAATCACCACGGCGCTGCAGGCATGAATGTGAGCATCATGGAAGGATGGCAGAGTGGTTGATTGTACCGCCCTGGAAAGGCGGCATACGGAAATTCCGTATCGAGGGTTCGAATCCCTCTCCTTCCGCCAGAATTCAAAGCTAGAAGCGGGCGTCGTATAACGGCTATTACCTCAGCTTCCCAAGCTGATGACGAGGGTTCGACTCCCTTCGCCCGCTCCAAAGAACAGCAAGCCCGGCAGATGCGTCGGGCTTTTTTGTTGCTCGCGGAAGTCTTTGAATCGTCCCTTTCCCGGCGGCCGATATGCGACCGCATCCCAGAGGACCTTCCCGCCATGGCCGCTTCCACCCGCCTCATCACGCTCGACACGGAAACCACGGGGCTCGACGCCAAGAACGGTGACCGCATCATCGAAATCGGCTGCGTCGCGATCGAGGGCCGCATGATGCGCAGCACCGACGAGCACCACCTGCAGATCTTCATCAACCCCGAGCGCGACGTGCCCGAAGAAGCCGTCGCCATTCACGGCATCACGACGGAGTTTCTGAAGGACAAGCCCAAGTTCGCCGACATCGTCGACACCTTCCTCGAGTTCGTGAACGGCTCGACGCTCGTCATCCACAACGCAGCGTTCGACACGGGCTTCCTCGACATGGAGCTCGGACGCTGCGGACGCGGGAAGATCACTGACTACTGCCAGGTGATCGACACGGTGAAGCTCGCCAAAAAGCTTCTGCCGGGCCGAGCGGTGAGCCTCGACAGCCTCTGCCGCTACTACGAGATCGACAACTCCAACCGCACGCTCCACGGCGCTCTCCTCGACGCGGAGCTCTTGGCCGAGGTGTATCTCTCCCTCTCGCGCGGTCAGGACACTCTCACGCTCGTGAACGAAGACATCGACAACCTTCCGCCCATGCCCGCGCCCGAAGCATTCATCGTGGTGAAGGCGTCGGCCGAGGAGCTCGCCGAACACGAGCGCATCCTCGACATCGCCGAAAAGAAGGCAAAGGCGGTGCCCGCCTGGCGGAAGCTCCCGGATGCCGAAGCAAAGGCCGAAGCCTGATCCAACCTGATCCAGCCTGACGCCTCCCCACTGCGAAGCGCTGCCTCAAAGAAGCAGCGCTTTTCTTTTGTCGACAATTTGGTTGAGACGGTCGGCGCTATTGGCCTTTTCTTTCAACGAATATTCACGCAATCGCCCTTCACCAAGGGTTTCAGCAAATGAAGGCGTTTTTCTGACTGTTCCCTGTGCGCTCGGGCGCAATTCTCGAAAAGGTGCTCATTAAGATGAGCGCAATTGCATGCGCCGGCCTCCTCGAGAGGTTCGCGCGAACGGCTTTCCGGCTTCCCCGAAGGACTCTCCTTCCCCCGCCGCGAGCGCCCTCACCCCCCATTTCAAAGAAGAAAAGAGAATCACCATGCAGCTCAAGAAATTCGTCCTTTGCGCCTGCGCCGCTGCCACCTTCGCCATGGGCACCGTCGCCGCCGAAGCGCGCGATCTGCTCCGCGTCGGCACCGAACCCACCTTTGCGCCGTTCGAATTCCTCGACACGAAGACGAAGGACTACACGGGCTTCGACATGGATCTCGTCCGCGCCGTGGGCCAGAAGGCGGGCTACGACGTTGAAATCCTCAACATGGGCTTCGACGCCCTGATTCCGGCCCTCATGACGGGCACGGTCGACGTTGTGGCCGCCGGCGTCTCCATCACGCCCGACCGCCTGAAGCGCGTCGACTTCACGACGCCCTACTACACGTCCGGCGTCTCGATGCTCATTCAGAAGTCCGATGCTGAGAAGTACAAGACGCTCGACGACCTGAAGGGCCAGCGCATCGCCGTTCAGATCGGCACGACGGGTGCTGATAAGGCCAAGGACATTGAAGGCGCCAAGGTTTCGAGCTTCAACACGACGAGCGAAGCCTTCATGGATCTGCTCTCCCACAACTCCGCCGCCGTGGTGCTCGACCGTCCGGTGCTCGGCTACTACCTGAAGAACCAGCCGAAGGCCGCCAAGGTCCTCACGATTCCACCCTTCATCGCCGACGCTGAGGAATTCGGCTTCTGCGTGAAGAAGGGCAATACGGTGCTCCTCGAAAAGCTCAACAAGGCCTATGCCGAACTCAAGGCCGAGGGCGAACTCGACAAGATCTACAAGAAGTGGTTCCAGGAATAATCCTTCCTGAGGTCCGGGCGCGCTTCGCGCCTTCGCCGTTGGGAGGACTCCTCCCATAGAAATTTCCTGCGCGGCCGATCAAATTCCTGATCGGCCGCGTCTTAGCGAAAAGAAGATTGTAGAATCGCGCAGCTCTTTTTCCTCGACGCCTTCAAGGCGCAGAAAACGGCCGCACCCAACTTCAACCAACAACTACTCGAACTAAAGAAGGCCATGGAATTTGACTTTTCCCTGATTGCTCACAGCTTTCCGCTTCTTCTGCGGGGCGCGGGCCTGACGCTTGAAATCACCGCCCTCGCCGTGGGCCTCGGCCTCCTCATCGGCCTCATCGCGAGCCTCGCGCAGCTCGCCAAGACGCCCTTCCTGCGTCTTCCCGCCAAGATCTACGTCGACTTCATCCGCGGCACCCCGCTCCTGATCCAGATCTTCATCATCTACTTCGCGCTCCCGAACATCATCGGCCACCGCGTCGATCCGTTCGTGGCTGCGGTGACAGCCTGCTCGCTCAATTCGGGCGCCTACATCGCCGAAATCTTCCGCGGCGGCATCCAGTCGATCTCCCAGGGCCAGTACCGCGCCGGCCTTTCGCTCGGCATGACGCACGCCCAGACGATGCGCTACATCGTTCTTCCGCAGGCCTTCAAGCGCATCATTCCGCCGCTCGGCAACGAATTCATCGCGATGCTGAAGGACTCGTCCTTGGTCTCCGTGATCGGCTTCGAAGAGCTCACCCGCTCGGGCCAGCTCATCATCGCCGAAACCTACGGCACGCTTGAGATCTGGTCGTGCGTGGCGATCGTCTACCTCGTCCTCACGCTCACGATCTCGCGCCTCGTCGCGATGCTCGAAAAGCGCTACCGCAAGACCGACGAACGCTGATCGAGCCCAACCCCGAAAAATCTTTTCGAGCGGGTGCAAAAAATTAGGCCCTTAAGCTTGCACGGCGCCCGCTCGATGTCTAAAATGCCCGCTTTCACGGCTCGAGTCACAACGCTCGTGTCCGCAAGTTCTTTCATCTTTGACAGGAATATCCATGTCTGAACTGACCAAGTCTGAGATCGTTGCCAAGTTCCAGCGCGCCGAAGGCGATACCGGCTCTCCCGAAGTCCAGGTCGCTCTTCTCACGGCCCGCATCAACCACCTCACCGAGCACTTTAAGGTGCACGCCAAGGATCACCACAGCCGCCGCGGCCTGCTTCGCATGGTTTCGCGCCGCCGCAAGCTCCTTGACTACCTCAAGCGCACCGACCTCAACGCCTACCGCAAGCTGATCGAAACGCTCAGCCTCCGCAAGTAAGCGAGAAAGAGTTTCACCCGACCACGGCCTGCCGCAAAAACGACAGGCCGTAGTCGCATCTATAACCCCCGTCCGATCGTTGACGACAACCCCTTCAAACCACCAAAGCCCTCGAATGCGCGTTGCGCTCTGAGCGCTCTTCTCTCCCTAGGAGAACTCTCAGACCGCAGCGTGCCGATGCAGGCGGCAGACCCGTGCTGCAGCGGCGAAGGCCGGCTTTGAAGACGTCAGCGAAAGGACACTCTTCAGAAAGGAAACACTCCCGATGTCGATGTTCAACAAGACCGCCGTCAACTTCCGCTTCGGCGACCACGACGTCACGTTCGAAACCGGTGAAATCGCCCGTCAGGCCACCGGCGCCGTCGTCTGCCGCATGGACGACACAGTTGTTCTCGCCACTGTCGTCTGCAAGAAGGAACCCAAGCCCGGTCAGGACTTCTTCCCCCTCACCGTCGACTACATCGAAAAGACCTACGCCGCCGGCCGCATCCCCGGGGGCTTCTTCAAGCGCGAAGGGCGTCCGTCCGAAAAGGAAACGCTCACGAGCCGCCTGATCGACCGCCCGATCCGCCCGCTCTTCCCGGACGGCTTCTACAACGAAGTCCAGGTCATCATTCACGTCCTCTCGGCCGATCCCGCCGTTGATCCGGACATTCCCGCCATGCTCGGCGCCTCCGCCGCGCTCGCCGTCTCCGGCATTCCGTTCCGCGGCCCGATCGGTGCCTGCCGCGTGGGCTACATCAACGACCAGTTCGTGATCAACCCGACCACCGAACAGCTGAAGACCTCGCGCCTCGACCTCGTCGTCGCCGGTACGCAGCGCGCCGTGCTCATGGTTGAGTCCGAAGCCGACATCCTTCCGGAAAAGACGATGCTCGACGCCGTGGTCTTCGGCCACCGCGAAATGCAGGTCGCCATCAACGCGATCAACGAACTCGTCGCCAAGGCCGGCAAGCCCGCCTGGGATTGGCAGCCCGCTCCGAAGAACGAAGCGCTCATCGCCCGCATCGTTGAAATCGCCGACAAGGGCCTCCACGAAGCCTATGCGATCCGCTCCAAGCAGCCGCGCACGGAAAAGCTCCGCGAGGTCTATGCCCTCGTCGCCGAGACGCTCGCCGCCGACGCCGAGGCCGCCGGCACGGAAGCGCCGGACGTGAACGAAGTGAACGGCATCCTCTTCGAACTCGAAGCCAAGCTCGTCCGCTCGCAGATCCTCGCCGGCGAACCCCGCATCGACGGCCGCGACACCCGCACGGTCCGCCCGATCGAAATCCGTCAGAGCGTCCTGCCGCGCACCCACGGCTCCGCCCTCTTCACCCGCGGCGAAACGCAGGCTCTCGTCACGACGACGCTCGGCACCAAGCAGGATGAGCAGATAATCGACGGCCTTTGCGAAGAATCGCACGACCGCTTCATGCTCCACTACAACATGCCCCCGTTCGCGACCGGCGAAACGGGTCGCGTGGGCTCGCCCAAGCGCCGCGAAATCGGCCACGGCCGCCTCGCCAAGCGCGCCCTGAAGGCTGTGCTTCCGTCGGCTGAAGAGTTCCAGTACACGATCCGCGTCGTGTCCGAAATCTGCGAATCGAACGGCTCCTCCTCGATGGCTTCCGTCTGCGGCGGCTGCCTCTCGATGCTCGACGCCGGCGTTCCGCTGAAGGACTACGTCGCGGGCGTCGCCATGGGCCTCATCAAGGAAGGCAACCGCTTTGCCGTCCTCACCGACATCCTCGGCGATGAAGACCACTTGGGCGACATGGACTTCAAGGTGGCCGGCACCGAAAACGGCGTCACGGCCCTCCAGATGGACATCAAGATCGAAGGCATCACGCCCGAAATCATGCAGGCTGCGCTCGCGCAGGCCCACGACGGCCGTCAGCACATCCTCGGCCGCATGCACGACATGGCCGGCGGCGGCGCGAAGGAACTCTCCGACTACGCTCCGCGCATGGTCTCCTTCAAGATCAATCCGGAAAAGATCCGCGACGTGATCGGCAAGGGCGGCTCGGTCATCCGCGCCCTCACGGAAGAAACCGGCACGACGATCAACGTCGAAGACGACGGCACCGTCACGGTCTCCTCGCCCGACATGGCCCGCGTTGCTGAAGCCCGCCGTCGCATCGAAGAAATCACGGCTGAGGTTGAAGTCGGCCAGATCTACGAAGGCACGGTCACGCGCCTCCTCGACTTCGGCGCCATCGTCCAGCTCCTCCCGGGCAAGGACGGGCTCCTTCACATCAGCCAGATCGCCAACGAACGCGTCAACGCCGTTTCCGACTACCTCAAGGAAGGTCAGAAGGTCCGCGTCAAGGTGATCGAAGCCGATGAAAAGGGCCGCGTGCGTCTCTCGATGAAGGCTCTTCTGCGCGAAGAAGGCCAGAAGTAAGAATCCCTGACCCGGCTGCCTCTGGGCTCATTTAAGAGCTCTCGGAGCAGCCGCCCGGATTCCGCCAGCGCCGGTTCGGCCGCTTTTCTGCTTCGGACGCTCCGCAAAAGGAGCTCAAAGAAACAGAAGAACGCATCGAGCCGGCGTTTCTCCGCTCAAAGAGACGACCTAAAGAAAACGCCTTTAAGGCCCGTCGGGCATTGGAGCGGATAGAATGCCTTCGAACACAGACACTTCTAAAGCGTCCGCGCGGCAGAGCTTTCCGCCGCCGGTCAACCAGGACACCACGAAAAGAAGCACCATGCGCGACCGCATCGTCATTGCCAATTGGAAGATGAACGGCTCCCGGGAGGTCAACAACCGCTGGGTCGACGAGTTCCTCTCGTCGGCGAAGCCTGCCTGCCGCACCGTCGTCTGCGCCCCCTTCGTCTATCTGAGCGACCTCGCGCAGCGCGCCGATGGTACTCACCTCGAGGTTGGGGCCCAGGACCTCAACGAGAATCCCCAGGGCGCCTTCACGGGCGAAATCTCCGCCGGGATGCTCCGCGACATCGGCATGAGCGCTGCGATCGTCGGCCACTCGGAGCGCCGCTCGCTTTACGGCGAGACGGACAACCGCGTGGCGATGAAGGCGCTTGCCCTGGTGAAGGCCGGCATGAAGCCCGTCGTGTGCGTGGGCGAGACGCTCGAAGAACGCGAACGCGGCGACACGCCCTCCGTGATTCTTCGTCAGTTGAACGCCGTCCTCACGATCGTACGCCCCGAGGATCTCCTCGCCGTCGCCTACGAACCCGTCTGGGCGATCGGCACGGGCAAGACCGCCACGCCGGAAACGGCCGAGGCCGTTCATGCGCTCATCCGCTCGCGCCTGCGTGAGGTGTCGCCCGAAAAGGGGGCGGATACGCCCATCCTCTACGGCGGCAGCGTGAAGCCCGAGAATGCGCACGAGCTCTTTGCTCAGCCCAACATCGACGGCGCGCTTGTCGGCGGCGCCGCGCTCAAGGCTTCGAGCTTCCTCGCGATTGCCAACGCGTTCTGATCCCGAACCATTCCCAAACCACTTTTCCCCACACCTTTGAAAGGTTTCCTTCACCATGCATTTCCTGCTTAGCATCGCGCTCGTTCTGCAGATCATCTCGGCCGTGGTCGTCATCGTCCTCGTGCTGATGCAGCACGGCAAGGGCGCCGACCTCGGCGCCGCGTTCGGCAGCGGCGCCTCGGGCTCCGTCTTCGGCGCCTCGGGCAGCGCCAACTTCCTGTCGCGCTCCACGGCCATCGCCGCCACGGTCTTCTTCTGCTCGACGATCGCCCTTACTCTGGCTTCCGGCGCCTTCAACAAGCGCGCGGCTCAGCCCGAAGGCGGCGTTCTTTCGACGGTCGAACAGCCCGCATCCCAAGAACAGGGGATGGGTGGGGAAGCAAATAAATCCCCCGTCAATCAAATTCCGAGGTAAAATCTCTTTCCTCTGCTGAACGAACTCCTCAAGTTCAACAAAAAGTTCAGTAGAGAACAACTTGATCAGGCCGCGGTCGTGGCGAAATTGGTAGACGCACTACTTTGAGGGGGTAGCGGAGAGATCCATATGAGTTCAAATCTCATCGACCGCACCAAGTTTCGTTGGGGTATCGCCAAGTCCGGTTAAGGCAGTGGATTCTGAATCCACCATTCGTAGGTTCGAATCCTACTACCCCTGCCAAGCTTAAAGAAGGCTGAGTTCTTAGGAACCCAGCCTTTTTTCTTATCTGCGCTCTTTAGCTCCTCTCTCTTCAGATCAACGCGCATGAGTATGCCGTCTGCATCATCAGCTAGCTTGAGGTGTTGAAAACCCGGAATGAGCTACGGCTGCCAAACGGGTGAGCCGCTGAACTGCTCGTTGACCATGGTGCGCATCAGCGCCCTCAGAAGCGCTCTTCAAGGCGCCGCAGCGCGGCTTTGGAGCTGCTCTGGAGCTGCTTCGGCCCTGCCTTTATCGCGAGGGGCCGCTGCTCAAAAAATACTTGCGCATTCCTGAAAGCTATGCTATATTTTCGGGACTTTCGCGGTCGTGGCGAAATTGGTAGACGCACTACTTTGAGGGGGTAGCGGAGAGATCCATATGAGTTCAAATCTCATCGACCGCACCAAGTTTCGTTGGGGTATCGCCAAGTCCGGTTAAGGCAGTGGATTCTGAATCCACCATTCGTAGGTTCGAATCCTACTACCCCTGCCACAGTTAAAAAGGCTGAGTTCTAAGGAACTCAGCCTTTTTGCTTTTCTGCGCTCGACCGGAATCAATCTTCCCAGGAGCAGGCCATAGGAATGCCGTACAAGTTCTCGCCGCCTCTCGTAACGAGATTCCCCGTATAGAACACGATGCCGGTGAACTTGCGCCCCTTGCATTTCTCAGCAAACCACGTCAGATGGACAAAGTCCTCTGACGATACCTTCTGAGAGGCCTTCACCTCAATGCCGAGAAGTTCGCCGCGCTCGTTGTTGACAAGCAGGAAATCAATCTCCCGCTTGTTGGAAGAGCGGAAATGATGGATCTGCCACAAGGGCTGCAGATCCACCTCAGGACGCAACTGCTGATACACCCATGTCTCTATGAGCTTGCCCACATGATCTGCCCGGCATCCACGTCGTCCAGGCTGTGGATTGTTGATGCACTTGGCGCAAAGAAGCTCCCGCATCGTTGCCTCAGCCCAGCGAGGAACCATGTTCACCTCCTCAGCAATGTAGCCTCCCGCCGCTGAATTCACATTCTCGACAGGCTTAATGGTGTCTCTACGCTAGAACTCATTAAATCTCTAAAGTAGATCCGCAAACTACCTTTATCCAGGTGAAGCAAAATCTCTGAATTCCCTAGCAAACAAGGCTTGCCGCACTACACGGCAAGCCTTGTCAGTTGGTTGGGAAGCAGCTGACTCAACCCGCTGCTTCTCCGGCTCAAAGGGTCCTCTTACTTCTGCGCCCCGGGGAGAATCAACGAGCGAACGTCAACCTTCTTCTCCATCATGCCGTTCTCAACGAGGAACTGCTGATCGGCTTCAAGCCCCTTGACATCGGCTTCCGTGAGGACGTCGTAGAAGCCCGACCAGTCATAGAGCTTCTCAGCGTTCTCGATCGAAATGCCCTGCTCCTTGGCGCCCATGGCAAGCGCTTCAGCCTTGTGCTCCTTGATCCACTTGAGCGCCGCGCGGTTCGTCGCCACCACGCGCTCGTAGGCCTGCGGATACTCTTCGGCGAAGGCCTTGCGCACCGCCATCACGAGGTTGGGCTCCACGAACCCCTCGCACGTGGTGATGGTCTTCGCGCCCTCGGCGTTGGCCTTGATGATAAGGCCGGCAGCAACAAGGCCCGCATCAGCCGAGCCGGAGAGCACGGCCGTCATCGCCTTGGCGGGATCCATGCTGATGAAGTCCACGTCGCTGATGGTCATGCCTTCGCTCTTAAGCGCCGCAACGAGAAGCTGATGAAGCACCGTGCCCTTCGGGCCCACGACCTTCTTGCCCTTCAGATCCTTCACGGAATAATTCGTGCCGGGCTTGCCGATGATGGCGAAGATCTTCTGCGGATGGCCCACGCCCGAAGCGATGCGAATGGGGTTGCCGGCACCCGCGGCCATCAGAACGCTCGCGGTGTTCATGACGGCGGAGAAGTCGAGGTCGCCTGAGGCCATGGCCTGGCCCTGCACGGCGCCCGAGTTGATGACGCGCCAGTTGATCTGGACGCCGTCGGCCTTGAAGGCGTCTTCGAGCATGCCGCGCTCCTTCATCACGATGTTCTGAAGGTTGAAGGGCGACTTCACGTAGGTGATGGAGATGCTCTTCGGCATCGCAGCATCAGCCGCAAACGCGGCGGAGATGCCCGAGAAGCAGAAGCCCGCGGCGCAGACGGCCGCAGCGGCGAGTTTCTTGAACTGCATGGATATGTTCCTTTTGAAGATTGTCGGCTTCCATGCAGGGGCGCATCTGCCGCCTGAAGCGAGCACTCACCTGCACTGCTGCAGACACAGAATGCAAGGCGCCGTTGGCGTGCGCCCCCGCACGGGTTTGTCGTTGCCGACATTCTGACACTCCCACAGCAGAGCGGCGCTAGATGAGAGCATTTCTCAAGTGCTCTGCACCTCAAGTCCAGCTGTTGTCAGCACTTCTCCAGGCATCTTCAGCGCCGCAGGAGCTCGGCCAAAATCGCCTCTTCCGCCGCGCCCGCCCGCGGGTCGGAGAAACGCCGCGGGAAGGGCAGCTCGAGCGGGAAGTCTCTGCAGACCGTTCCACCATCATCCTGATTGCCCCCTGACGCCTGGAGCACTACAGCGCGGTCTGCCATGCGAACGGCCTCGCGCACGTCGTGAGTGATCATCAGCACGGTCATGCGGCGTCGATTGAAGAGCGCACGCGTCTCATCCTGCAATTCCAATCGCGTGAGCGCATCGAGCGCGCCGAAGGGCTCGTCCATGAAGAGGATGTCAGGCTCCGCCGCGAGTGCTCTTGCGAGACCCGCGCGCTGCTGCTGACCACCCGAGAGTTCATGCGGGAAGCGCTCGGCCAGATTCGCGAGCCCCGTGAGCGCGAGCGCCTCCTCTACGGCCTTGTCGCCGCAGGCGAGAGTGAATGCACACTTCCTCTGCGCTGCCGCGGCCATGGCGGCATTCTCCCGCACCGTCTTCCAGGGCAGCAGGAGCGGCTCCTGGAACACCATGGCGAGCTTCGGCTGCTCGTTCTCCAACTCGGGGCGTGTACCAGCCGACGTGAAGCGCACGGCGCCCGCCTGAGGCTTCAGAAGCCCCGCTGCTGCCTTGAGGAGCGTAGTCTTCCCGCACCCAGAGCGTCCGAGCACGGCCGTCACGGCACCAGGCTTCAGCTCAAGCGTCAGTTGGTCGACGGGCGGCCGTCTGAGACCTGGATAGGTGACCACGAGTCCTTCGAACGTCATGCCAAAGAGCGGGCGCTCACTTCGCGCTTCAGCCCCTGCCGCATGGGTCGGCTCCGACAGAACCTTTACCTCTGCCTTCCAGTGGCTGCGCGGACGCCCCAGAAGCGACGCCCCCCAGCGGAAGATGCGGTCGCAGAGGATGCCGAGCACGGCAATCGTGAGGATCCCCACCATCACCACGTCCGTTCTGGCGAGCGACGAGGCGTCTTCGATGAGGTAGCCCAATCCTGATGCCGCAGCGATCAATTCAGAACCCACCAACGCGCGCCAGGCGTATCCGAAGCCGAGCCGCAGCCCCGTGAGAATCCCCGGCGCCGCGCCCGGCAAGAGGATCTCCTTCACGCGCATGGATTCAGAGGCGCCCAGCATCTGCGCGAGCTCCTCGTACTTGCCGCTGACGCTCCTCAATGCCGTCAGAGCCGAGAGATAGACCGGAAAGAAGCTCGCGAGCACCACGATGGCGAGCTTGGGCGCTTCGTCGATCCCGAGCCAGAGGATGAGGAGCGGCACGAGCGAAAGCGGCGGAATGACGCGAAGCGACTCGAGAACAAGCGAGAGCGCATGCTCAACTCTCGGGCGCCGGTAGATCGCAAGCGCCAAAGCGAGCGCTGCAGAAGCCGAAATCAGAAACCCCAGAAACACGCGTCCCATGGAAGTGGCCGCGTGGATGAAAAGCTCGCCCGACGAGAGGAGCTGCCAGAAGCGCCTTGCAACCGCTCCGGGACTCGGGAGTAGCAGCTGCGGCACGGTGCTCGAAGCCGTCGCCGCCCACCAAAGGACGAGAAGCAGCGCTGGGAGCACCAAGGGCATCAAGCGAGATGCAGTCTGGCGCTTCGGCGGCGAAGTGAGTAATGACTTCGCATCAAGCTTTTCGGAGACAGCCGGCGATTCGGCTTTCCTGTTCCTATTGGTGTTGGTGCTTGTGCTGGTGGGCATGGGCGGACGTTCACGGGTTTGCGTTCTGAAGCTTCGATTCTGCCGCACTGGCAGAAAAGCGGCGAGCGCAGCAATAGCGGTCCCACAAAAGCAGTCGGGCGCCCGGAACCCGAAGGTCCGAGGCGCCCGACTGTCATGCGGTCATGAGGACGGAGACCGCCCTCAATCCTCCGACTAGGTGAGGAACACCATGTCCATCAGGAAGAAGACCGGGAAGAGGATCCCGACCGACCAAAGCATGTAGCCGAAGAAGGACGGCATCTTGACGCCGCGTTCGTGGCAGATCGAGACCGTCATGAAGTTCGGCGCATTGCCGATGTAGGTGACGGCGCCCATGAAGACCGAGCCCATCGAGATCGCCATCAGCGTCTGCGCGTCTGTCGTCATCAGCACCGAGGCGTCGCCGCCAGCAAGGTTGAAGAAGGCGAGATACGTAGGCGCATTGTCGAGGAAGGCCGAGAGCGTGCCCGTGAGCCAGAAAAAGAACGTGTTGTTGAACGTTCCGTCGGCGTTGGTGACGAGCGCCACGAGGGACGCGAAGGCGCCGTGGTGGCCCGCGCGCAGCATCTCGAGCACCGGCACGATGCAGACGAAGATGCCGAAGAAGAGCTTGGCGACTTCAAGGATCGGATCCCACGTGAAGTGGTTGGCTTCGCGCGTGGCCTTCGTCGTGAGTTTGAGCGACAGCCCCGCGAGCGCAATGAAGCAGAGGTCGCGGACGATCGATTCGAGCGCGAAGTGAACGTTCATAAACGTGAATTCGACGCCCGACTGGCAGAAGCCCGAGTAGAGGACCGCGCCGATGATGCCCGCGAGCAGAAGAACGTTTACGCCGCCCTCAATCGCGAAGGGACGCGGATCCGTCGGGAGCTTGAAGCCGTCGGCCACGTCCTTCTTGTAGCAGGCCGAGTCGATCAGGAAGTAGATGAGGAGCAGAAGCCCGCAGCAGAGGAGCCACGGCAGGATCAGGTGCTGGGCCGTCCAGAAGAAGCCCACGCCCTTCAGAAAGCCCAAGAAGAGCGGAGGATCGCCCAAGGGCGTCAGCGAGCCGCCCACGTTGGCCACGAGGAAGATGAAGAAGATGAAGGTCTGCATCTTGCGTTTGCGCTCGGCGTTGGCTTCGATCAGCGGGCGGATGAGAAGCATCGCGGCGCCCGTCGTGCCCATAAAGTTCGCGAGCACGGCGCCAAGCGCCAGGAAGATCACGTTGACGATCGGGCGGCCGACGAAGGAGCCGCGGACGTGGATGCCGCCCGCCACGACGAAGAGCGAGCCCACGAAGATGATGAAGGGCACATAGTCGGCAAGGAGCACATGCACGATCGCATCCGTGCCCGTCGACATGCCGAGCACCGCGCAGAGCGGAATCGCGCAGCAGAGCGCCCAGAAGACTGAGACCTTGCCGAAGTGGTGGTGCCAGAAGTTGGGAAGGAAGAGCGGGCAGAGCGCAATCGAGAGCAGAATCCCGGCAAAGGGGATTGCCCACGAGAGGCCGAGCGCGCTGCCGTCGATGCCCGAAGCAAAGGCGGGCGCGGCGGCGAACGCGGAAAGCGCGGCGAGCGCGAGGGGTGCGGCGCTCTTGCGCGCAGCAGAGAGAAGCGTCACGAGATACTCCAATCGTTGTTCTTGTCGGATGGTGCGTCTGCGAATCCGAGGGTTTGCGTCAGCGCACCGGCGAAGTCGGACTGCCCAGGGCAAAAAAAACTGCAGGCCGGGTTGCGTGCCCATCGGGGCACCCCGGCCTTGCAGCCCGTTTGTCCGCTTCTCTTGACGGGACCGGGCATTCCGTGACCTACCTTACACCGAAATTCCGTTTCGAGCCCGCCTTTTGCCTTGTTTTTGCGCGAAGTGCGGCTGAAATACGGCGTTTTGCGCAGATGTCGGAAGCGCTTGACGCTGAAGCTCCACGCATGCAGATGCAGGGAGCCCGGCATGAAGCCGAACCCCCTGCATCGTGTTCATTGGAGGATGACTGAAGGACTTTTCAGTGCGGCGCTCGGAAGCGTGCTCTTCCGGCGAAGCGAAGTCCGCTCGGGATGTGTGGAGGCCAATTCGGCAGAAAAGACTCTCGGAAACTGCCGAATGCATGTGAGGCCTCCCTCACCCCTTTGCGGCTTTCGTCCCGCCGCTGCGCCTTCCTCTTCCCTTCAGATCACGCAGTCCTTAGAACGAGTGGCGGATGCCCGCATAGACCGTGGCGGTCGAAGGATCGCGGTCCTTGTGGTCGTAGGAGGCGTCCTTGTCGACGCTGTCCTTGTAGTAGGCCGCCACCGCGTACACGTTGGTGCGCTTGCTCAGGTTGTAGGTGTAGCCCACAGACGCGCCGTAGCGGGAGACTTCCGTCTTGCCGAGAGCGTCGTTGTCTTCGGCATCTTCAGCATCCGTGTAGCCCACGGCGAAGAGCGCCTTGCCGCCGAAGACCGGTGCGTCGACGCCCGCCTGGACGCCGTAGCCTTCGAAGGCCTTGCGGCCGAAGTAGCTGCCGAACGAGGCGTAGGTGTCGCGGACGTCCTTGTCGGAGCTGTTGTTGGCGAGCATGTTGTCGAAGTACTGGCCGCTCAGGTAGACGCGGGCGGCGCCGAAGTCGTAGGAGCCGCCGATCGTGAAGGTGATCCCATCATCCACGTCGTCGGTGTCGACCCACTGGTTGGACCAGTTGTAGCTGTCGACCACGGCCGAGAGGTCGAGTCCGGCAATCTTGTAGTTGACGCCCAGGGCGTAGTAGCGGTTGGCCGAGGACTTGCCTTCGGCCTTGTTACCGTCGTAGTCCTCCTTGGTATTCATGTCGAACGAGTACTGCGCGTAGACCGTGGCGCCGGCGAAAGTCGGCGTCTTGTAGGTGACGGCGTTGTCGGCGCGGGCGTTGCCCACGAAGAAGGTGCCGTTCTCAACAGAACCCGACCACGACGTGCCGAACGGCGTCATGGCGCCCAGGAGCCCGTAGGTGCCGTTGCCCGAGCCGAGCGTGCCCATGCGGCCGAAGGCGAGTTCACCCCAGTTGCCGGCGATGTAGACGCGTGCTTCACGGCCGAAGATGCGGTCGTTGTTGCCGAGTTCGCCCGAGTCGGCGTCGAAGCCGTTTTCGAGCTGGAAGCCGACCGTCATGCCGTTGCCGATGTCTTCAGAGCCCTTGAGGCCGAAGCGGGAGCCGGACTGGTTGCCGCTCTTCAGTTCGAAATTGTCGACGGCGTCTTCGCCCGACTTGTCGGAGTCGACGTGCGAATACTTGAGGCCGAGGTCGACGATGCCGTAGAGCGTGACGTCTGCTGCAGTTGCGGCGCCAGCCGCCACGAGGCCCAGGACGCCGGCGACCGACAAAGCGGTGAGCGTTTTCTTGAACATGATGTTTTCCCTTCTTCTTTCTCTGAGATTCAGAGGGTGGAGTCTGCAGAAGCGCTTTGCGCCTTCCGACTCCCCGCCGCACAAACCAAACAGCAGGGCGCCGGAAGGCGCGGAACGCATTCGTTGCGAAGACCGCGGACGACGTCCGACGTGACTCAAGTCGGGGCATCCATGCCTTGCTTCACGGATGCAGTCTGCAAACCTCCGGGATCTCATCGGTTCGGTCGATCCGCCGCCACGGTCTTCGGTGAGGATCAGAATAGCGCTTTTTTCGAAGAATTTATGTAGCCAACTAAATATATTTCACTTTAGAAACAACTTGAAACAAAGTTGGATATGTCTTTCGAACCTCGTTCGATCCCCAAAATGCCGCCTGCGGACGGTTGAGGAAGCTGCATCCATCAATGCAGAAGACCCGCCGAAATCGCCTGTTCCGCAAGGGGCTTCGTCCCCCTGCGCAGACGCTTTCCGCGGGCCTGAATGGGGCTGCTTTGGAATGCGCTTGAAGGGCCGCTGCGGACTGGGGGCCGCGTCCCTGCCCGCAGCAGAAGGCGCATCAAGCCTTCAGAGGAGGCTCCTCAATATGGAAGACCTGCCTCAGATAGCGCACATAGCTCTCGTCCTCACACATGCTCTTTTCCGGCGCATCTGAGATCTTCGCCACGGGCTGCCCATTGCACTGCGTCATCTTGATGACGACGTTCAAGGGCACAGGGCCGCGGTCGTTCATGAGGTTGGTGCCGATGCCGAACCCGAGGCGCACACGCCCGTTGAAGCGGCGCCAGAGCTCGATCACGCGCGGGATGTCGAGGCCGTCCGAGAAGATGAGGAGCTTCGTTCTCGGGTCGCACTTGTTGCGGCTCCAGTGCTCGATCATCCGCTCGCCCCAGATGAAGGGATCGCCCGAATCGTGGCGCGCGCCGTCAAAGAGCTTGCAGAAGTACATGTCGAAGTCTTCGAGGAAGGGCTTCATGCCGTAGACGTCGGAGAGCGCGATGCCGAGGTCGCCGCGGTATTCCCTCGCCCACTGCTCGAACCCAAACACCTGAGAGTCGCGCAGGCGCGGCCCCAGCGCCTGGCAGGCCTGAAGATATTCGTGC
>Cebus_capucinus_imitator_PRJNA485217_SSR056__coassemble_613_pt1 | contig 30267 bp, 29 predicted proteins | sample Cebus_capucinus_imitator_PRJNA485217_SSR056__metabat2_low_PE_019 | metagenome-assembled genome bin Cebus_capucinus_imitator_PRJNA485217_SSR056 | reverse complement strand
GCAATCGACCAGCCGATCGTCACGTCGAGGCCCGGGGCGAGCATGTAGATCGACTTCGCCATCTTGGGGGCGATGCCGGTAAGAGCGGCGAGCCAGTAGAGCCAGAGCGTGAGGAGCGCCACGGTGAAGACCGAGAGCGCAAACCAATCGAGCAGGTTCTCGCGCGTGCGGCGCAGGCTCGCAAGCCCGAAGGCGGCGAGTACGCAGACGGGCGCCACCGCCATGAGAAGAAGGTTGCCCGCAGCGTCGCTGCTCGTGAAGCAGCCGGCCAGGACTACGGCGGCCGAGAAGATGCCCGGGAGCAGGATCTGCGTGCGGTCGAGCTGACGCCTCCAGCTGTAGAGCGCCCAGAGGGCGATCGGCCACATCGGCAGCAGATACCAGACGGCCGTGCGAGAAAGCCAGAGAATGGCCGCGGCGGAAACGGCGTGGATGTGGGCGGCCTGTGCGCAGAGCCAGAGCGGCAGCCACTCGGCCGCCGCTTCAGGAGCGGCTGACTGCGCAAGCAGAAGCCAGGCGGCGACGGGCGCGCAGAAGCCGAAAACGGCTAGAAGAATCCTCATCGCGCGGCCGCCGCTCAAGGCGCGCAGAATGCCGAAGGAGGCGAGCGCGGCGCCCAGGAGCCACACGCCTCCGGCGACGGAGGTCGTCAGCCCCGCAGCGCCGGCGGCAAGCCCTGAAACGAGGGCGCCTGCGAACGGGCGGCGCAGCGACAGGGCGACGCCGCAGAGCGTCCAGGCGGCCGCGGCGATCATTGCCGTGTCGGCGATGGGTTCGTACTGGCGCGTTGTAATGCCGAAAGTGGCGACGAAGAAGAGCACGGCGCAGCTCGCAGTCGTGCGCGCGAAGCTCGCTGGCGCAGCCTGGCCGCCGAAGGCAAACGCCACGGGCTGGGCTTCGTCGCGCCGAGCGAGCCGCCAGGCGGTCGACCAGATGGCGATGGTGGTCATCAGGAACCAGAAGACGCTCGCCAATCGATAGGCGCCGATTTCTCCGAGAAGCCCGGAGAAAAGCTTCATGAAGAGTGCGGCCGTCCATCCTGCGAGCGGCCCTACTTCAGCTTCCGGAGTCCCTTGAATGGAGGGGAGCAGCCACGAGACAAAATTGCCGTCCGCCATCGTCTGGGCGATGCCGAAGCCCGCGGCGTCGCGCAGCGTCCAGAGCCCGGTTTCCCAGAACGAACTCAGGATGAAGACCGCAAGCAGAAGCGCAAGCGCGAAGCGCGGCAGACGTCGCGCGGCTTCCTGAGACATGAAGGCGGGAGTGGGGCGTTGGGTGAGCATGGCGTGGACGGAATGTTGGGGGCGCTTGAAGCCCAAACAAAGAAAAGGAGAGTCCTCAGCGATGAGGGGCTCTCCTTTTTGTCTCTCGGGCGGTGCGCTTCTTCAGGCTTGAAGCGTCTTCTTGCGCAGCTCTTAAAACGCCTCCGCTCGGAGTTCTGCCGGCGGGAATTCGGGAAACGAAGCCCTGCCGGCGTGCAGTCAGTCGAATTACTTCGCGGACTTCGCGGCTTCGGCGGCCGTGTTGAGGGCCTGCTTCTTGGCGGCGAACTTGGCGCGGAACTTCTCGACGCGGCCGGCTTCGACGATGCGGGTCTGGGCGCCCGTGTAGAAGGGGTGGCTGGCCGAGGAGGTATCGAGCTTGAAGAGCGGGTACGTCACGCCGTCGATTTCAACCGTTTCGCGCGTCTGCACGGAGGACGGGATGATGAAGGTCTTGTTGATCGAGAGGTCAACGAAGGCAACGGGACGGTACTCGGGATGAATGTTCTGCTTCATTTTGAAAGAATTTCCTAGTTTTTCTGTCGGTCGCCCTGGCGGCCTTGCGCGTCGGCCCTCATTTGTGGAGGGTCTTAAGACGGGCATGCCGGCCCACGTGCCAACTGGGAAGATCGGGCATTATGCTGAAAGCTTCGCGTCCATGCAAGCGAAATCGCGTAAAACTTCAGGGGCTCCGCCCGCCGCCTCCGCTTAAGGGAGGCGCCAAGGAGCAGGATTTACAATATCACTTTGTCCCCAAAAGGACCGCAGGCAGAGCCGCTAGACCCCAGGAAGAAGGCTTCCTGCCGCAGATCCCTTATTTACAAAACCACAAGGAAGTCGCAGTCATCATGTCCCACTTCGACCGATGCGTCATTGCCACCCGCGAAAGCCCGCTTGCCATGTGGCAGGCTCTGCACGTTCAGGCGCTTCTGCGCGATCGTTATCCCGGCGCCGACGTCGAGCTTCTCGGCATGACGACCCGCGGCGACCAGATTCTCGACCGCACGCTCTCGAAGGTGGGCGGCAAGGGCCTTTTCGTGAAGGAGCTTGAAGCGGCGATGCTCGAAGGGCGCGCCGACCTCGCTGTTCACTCGTTGAAGGACGTGCCGATGGAGCTCCCCGAAGGGTTCGAGCTCGTGGCTGTGAGCGAGCGCGAAGACCCGCGCGACGCCTTCGTGTCGCCCAAGTACGCGTCGCTCGACGAAATGCCCGCGGGCACGCGCGTCGGCACGGCGAGCCTTCGCCGCGAGCTGATGCTTCGCATGCGCTATCCGCACCTTGAGGTCCTCCCCGTGCGCGGCAACGTCGGCACGCGCCTCAAGAAATTGGATGAAGGCCAGTTCGACGCGCTCGTCATGGCGTCGGCCGGCTTGAAGCGCCTTGGGCTGGGCGAGCGCATCCGCCAGATCATTCCGGCCGAAGTGAGCCTTCCGGCTCCGGGCCAGGGCGCGCTTGGCATTGAAATCCGCAAGGGCGACCAGAAGCTCGAAGAAGCGCTCGCCTTCATCAATTCTCCTGAAACCCGCGCCTGCTGCATGGCCGAACGCGCCGTGTCGCGCGCGTTGGGCGGCTCCTGCCAGGTGCCGCTCGCGGCCTACGCCATCGTTGAAAACGGTGAGCTTTGGCTTCGCGCGCTCGTCGGCAACCACAAGGAAGGCAAGGCCGCCTTCACCGAAGCCCGCGGCCCGATCGCCGATCCGGAAGCGCTCGCCGCGCGCGTCGTTGAAGATCTGCGCCGCCAGGGCGCGGAGGACTATCTGAAGGCCTGCCTGGGATGACAGAACAGCAATCAGCAGCTTCCCGCCCGGTCATCTTGATGCGTCCGGGCGAGGCGAACAACCGGCTCGCCGAGCTCCTTGAGCACGAGGGCGTGCACGCCGTGCGCTGGCCCGCCTTCTCGATCGAGCTCCCCGAAGAGCGCGATCACATCACCGAGCGCCTCGCCAACCTCGACGACGTCGAGATGGTGGTGCTCCCGAGCCCGGCCTCGGTCGCCGCCGCCGCCCACTGGGTGCGCGAGTGGCCCGAGCACATCACGCTCGCCACGGTGGGCGAGGGTACGGCGCGCGTGATCCGCGCGGCCTGGGGCCCGAAGGTGAAGCTTCTCTACCCCGAGGGCGATGCGTCGCAGTCAGGGAGCGAAGCCCTCTGGTCCCTCGTGCAGGCGCACGGCGCTCCGTCGCGCGTGCTCTTCCTGCGCGGGCAGACGGGCCGCGAGTGGCTTCCCGAGCAGTTCCGCAGCATCGGCAGCGACGTGGTGGTGCTCACCACCTACATCCGCGTGCCGCTCGAACTCTCCGTGCAGCAGCTCCACCGCCTCGAAAAGGGCGTCTCGGGCCCGTCGCCGTTGGTCTACATCACGAGCACCGACGCGGTCGACGTGCTGATCCACGCCGTGAAGCCCGTGCCGGGCGCGCGCGAATGGCTGAGCCGGGGCAAGGCGCTTACGATTCATCCGCGCGTTGAGGCGCGGCTCCACGAAGCGGGCATCGAATCGGTCGAGCTCATCAGCCCCGACGAAACCGAAGTGGTGGCGAGGGTGCTCGCCAACCTGCGCGACTGACGTCTGCCGGCAGGTCGCTCAAGCCCATCAAGGCAAAGGCCCGGGAGCTTCAAGCGCCCGGGCCTTTCGTCATCTTGATGCAGCGAGCGGGTTACTGCTTCATCATGTCGAAGAACTCGTCGTTGGTCTTCGTCTTCTTCAGCTTGTCGAGAAGGAATTCCATCGCCTCGATCTCATCCATGTCGTAGATGAACTTGCGCAGCACCCAGGTCTTCTGGAGCACTTCCGGATCGAGCAGGAGCTCTTCGCGGCGCGTGCCCGAACGCGTGAGGTTGATGGCCGGGAAGACGCGCTTTTCGGCCATACGGCGCTCGAGGTGGATTTCGTTGTTGCCCGTGCCCTTGAATTCTTCGTAGATCACGTCGTCCATGCGCGAACCCGTGTCGATCAGGGCCGTGCCGATGATCGTGAGGGAGCCGCCTTCCTCGATGTTGCGTGCGGCGCCGAAGATGCGCTTCGGGCGCTCGAGCGCATTGGCGTCGACGCCGCCCGTGAGGACCTTGCCCGAGGACGGAATCACCTGGTTGTAGGCGCGCGCGAGACGCGTGATCGAGTCGAGAAGCACCACCACGTCGCGCTTGGATTCCGCAAGGCGCTTCGCCTTTTCGATCACCATTTCGGCGACCTGCACGTGGCGCACGGCGGGTTCGTCGAACGTGGCGGCGATCACTTCGCCGCGGATCGTGCGCTGCATTTCCGTCACTTCCTCGGGGCGCTCGTTCACGAGGAGCACCATCAGGACGGCGTCGGGGTAGTTCGCTGAGATCGAGTGGGCAATGTGCTGCAGGAGCACGGTCTTGCCCGACTTCGGGGGCGCCACGATGAGCGAGCGCTGGCCCTTGCCGATGGGGGCGAACATGTCGATGATGCGGCCCGTCAGGTTTTCGTCGCCGCGCATGTCGCGCTCGAGCTTGAGGTGCTTGTTCGGGAAGATCGGCGTGAGGTTCTCGAAGAGCATGCGGTGCTTGAGCGCCTCGGGCGGGAGATCATTCACCGTGTCGACGCGCACGAGGGCGAAGTAGCGCTCGCCGTCCTTCGGAATGCGCACCTCGCCCTCGATCGAGTCGCCCGTGTGGAGGTTGAAGCGGCGGATCTGAGAGGGAGAGATGTAGACGTCGTCCGTGCTCGCCATGTAGCTCGTTTCGGGCGAACGCAGAAAGCCGAATCCGTCGGGAAGGATTTCGAGCGTGCCGTCGCCGTAGATGGTTTCGCCGAGCTTGGCCTTCTTCTTCAGAATGGCGTACATGAGCTCCTGCTTGCGCATGCGTTGGGCGTTGTCGATTTCAAGCGACTCGGCCATATCGAGGAGCTGGGAGACGTGAAGGGCTTTGAGGTCGGAAAGGTGCATGATCTTCAAGGACCAGGAGGACGCCGGGCATGCTTTCTGCGAGGTGCGGAAGGCCTGGACCTCGAGTGTGCCTTGAGGGGCGCAGCTCGAAGAAGAGCCTTCAGCGGCATGCGGACGCGCACCTGGGCGGTGCGTCCTGCTGCGGAAAAGGAAAATTTTGTTGGGGTGGGACGGCTCGAGGATTCGGAACCGCGGGGGCGCTTCGACGCTTCGCAGACGTGCGGAGCCCTCAGGCGCAGCGGACGATGCGCGCGCAGAGGAGGTCGGTTGGGAGCGGCTGAAAGCGCCTGGAAATGGATGCGGCTGCAGTCGGAAGACAGCCGCATGGTGCTCCTGAGGCAAAGGAGTGCGGGCTAGGGAAGCGCTTCGAATCTTTTCGAGGCCTTCAGCGAGGCGCCCGCGCCGGCCGTGCAGCCGAAGAGCAAAGCGGCGCCTGAAGTCAATCAGAAGCGCCGCTCTGAGAACCCGGTATTTTAGAGGTTCTTTTCAATGAACGCATCGAGCGTGGCCTGGTCGCAGGCGCCCGTGCGCTGGTCGAGCACTTCGCCCTTCTTGAAGGCGATGATGGTCGGGATGCCGCGCACGCCGTACTGGGCGGCCTTGTCGGAGGCTTCGTCGCAGTTGTACTTGGCGATCACGGCGCGGCCTTCGAACGTTTCAGCGGCCTGTTCGAGGCGCGGAGCGAGCATGCGGCAGGGGCCGCACCAGGGGGCCCAGAAGTCGACGAAGACGGTCGTTTCGCTGTTGACGGCTTCGTCGAAGTTCTGATCGTTGACGTGAAGGATTTCGGTCATGTTTGGTCTCCTAAGGCCGGAGGCGCAGTCGGCGCTTCATGCGCGCATCGCCCTCTTCGGGCGAGGCGCCTTCCGGCAGCGGTAGAGGAATTGGGAATCCGGAGGCGCTGCCCGAAGCGGCGCTTGAGGACGCTTGCAGCAAAGGGCGGACCGGATCCGCGAGGACTGCCGAAGATACTATCACTCATACTCCTGCGATTGAACCCGGCTTATCGGAGGGGAGTGCAAAATTTTGCAATTGCTCGCTCTTTCCCCTATACTGCCCGACTTGGCGGGTCCCCTCGCATGCGCGCCCCGGAAACCTGGTCAGGTCGGGAACGAAGCAGCCATACCGGTGTGCGTGCAGTGCCGAGGATAAGGCTCGCCATTTTCGTATCTGCAGATTCCGCAGGCTTCTCCCCGTTTGCGGCGTGGAGGGTTCCAAGCGCCCGAGCCGTTAGAATGGGCCTTCGCAGGAATCGAAATGATCGGCGGCCCGCTCCCGCGGGATCATGAGACCGATCGGACCAACCGGGGGCCCTGGAGCCCTCAGAAGTCTTTCTCACATGAGCAGCTACCAGGTACTCGCCCGCAAGTGGCGCCCCCATGATTTTGAATCCATCGTCGGTCAGGACCACGTGGTGACGGCGCTTACGCGCGCGCTCACCGAGGGGCGGCTTCACCACGCTTATCTCTTCACCGGCACTCGCGGCGTAGGCAAGACCACGATCTCGCGCATCTTCGCCAAGGCCCTCAACTGTCAGGGCGCGGATGGCAAGGGCGGCGTCACGGCCCACCCGTGCGGCGTCTGCGAAGCCTGCCGCGCGATCGACGAGGGCCGGTTCGTCGACTACATCGAAATGGACGCGGCCTCGAACCGCTCGGTCGAGGACATGACGCAGCTCCTTGAGCGCGCGATGTACGCGCCCACTGAAGGCCGCTTCAAGGTCTACATGATCGACGAAGTGCACATGCTCTCGAGCACGGCCTTCAATGCGATGCTGAAGACCCTTGAGGAGCCGCCTGAGTACGTGAAGTTCATCCTCGCCACGACGGACCCGCAGAAGGTGCCCGTCACGGTGCTCTCGCGCTGCCTGCAGTTTACGCTGCGCAACATGACGCCGATGGGGATCGTCGAGCATCTCGAGAAGATTCTCGGCGAAGAGAAGATCGGCTTCGAGCGCCAGGGGCTGAGGCTCATCGCCGAGGGTGCGCGCGGCTCCATGCGCGACGCGCTCTCGCTCCTCGATCAGGCGATCGCCTACTCGGGCGGCACGGTGACCGACAGCTCGGTGCGCACCATGCTCGGCCTCTCGTCGGCAAGCGCTCTGGGCGGGCTCCTTCGCGCGCTTTCGCAGGGCGACGCCTCGAAGATGATTGCGCTCGCCGACCAAATGGTGGTCGACGGCGTCTCCTTCGCAGAGGCGCTCCGCGGGCTTGCCGCCATGCTCCACAAGATTGCGCTCCTGCAGCGCGTGAAGGATGCGGTGGCGCCGGATTCCCCCGAATATCCGGAGCTTGTCGAGCTTTCAACGCTTCTCTCGCCCGAAGAGGTGCAGCTCTACTACCAGATCGCGCTCACGGGCAGGAACGACCTCGCACTTGCGCCCGACGAATACGCGGGCTTCACGATGACGCTTCTGCGCATGCTCGCCTTCAAGCCTGCCGGCGCCCGCGCGGTGCCCGCGCCTCGGACGGCGCCGGCGCAGGCTGCGGCGCCAGCGGCTCCTGCCGCTTCCGCTCAGGCGCAGCCGGTGCAGCCTGCTCCTCAGATGGCGCCGGAGCCGCCGCCCTTCATTCCCGACGGGCCTGGAGCCGGCGGGGGAGAGCCCCGCGCCGGCTGAGACGACTCCCCGGGCGCAGCCCTCAAGCGGCGCGCCCCTCAGCTGGCGGGAAATCATTGCGGGAGCAGGACTCGCAGGCCCCCTGAAGGTGCTTGCGGCCGAGTCGCAGGTGATTGAGCTCACCCGCGATCGCGTACAATTGCGCCTCGGCGTGCAGTCGCTCGTCACCGAGACGAACCGCAGGTTCCTCGAGGAGCGCCTGAAGGCCTATTTCGGCCGGCCGTTCCACGTGATCTTTGAAGCGGGCGCGGCGGAGGCGGGCGCGACGGTGGCCGACAGCGAGCGGCGCGAGCGCGCCGAAGAGCGCCGGCAGCTCGTTGAGCGCTTCAAGAACGACCCCCTCGTCAAGGAGGTCCTGCGGCTCTTCGGCGGCACGATCGACGAGGATTCGATTCGGCCGATCACGGACGCGGACAAGCGCTGAAAGCTAAAAGAACAACTTTTTCCAACACTCCACGGAGGATCACATGCGCGGCATGGGTGGTATGGGCGGCATGGGCGGACTGATGGCCCAGGCGCAGAAGATGCAGCAGAAGCTCGCCAAGGTTCAGGAAGAGCTCAAGCAGACCGAATTCACGGGCGAAGCCGCCAACGGCGCCGTGAAGGTCGTGATCACGGGCGGTCATCAGTGCCGCAGCATCAAGATCGACCCGAAGGTGGTGGATCCCGAAGACATCGAAATGCTCGAAGACCTCGTGATGCTCGCCTTCAACAACGCCGAGGAAGTCTGCCGCACGCAGAGCGAAGCGGCGATGAACAAGGCTGTGCCGCTCCCGCCGGGGATGAAGCTCCCGTTCTGAGGCCGTTGATTCGGCATCTGCCTTTTGGGGTCTGATGCTCGCGAATCCCTCTGGAAGCTCCGCTTGGGCAAGCCCGCATGCTGCGCGCGCGTCCTGCGGAGCTTTTCTCATATTCAAGAAGGTGCAACTATGCTCGTCACCCGTCAATGGGCCGAATCGGTGCTGCTCGCCGACTGCCCGCATGAAGATCTCACCACCGAAGGTCTCGGCATTGCTCTCGAGCACGGCGCAGTCGCCGCGTCCCTCAAGGCGCCGGGCATCGCGGCCGGCGTGGAGCTCGCCCGCGAGATTTTTCTCGCAGCCGGCGCTGAGGTTGAAGTCCATGTTCGAGACGGCGACGCACTTGAGGCCAAGGTTCCCTTCATGAAGGCCCGCGGCACGGCAGCGGTCCTTCACAGCGCGTACAAGACCGCGCAGTGCGTGATGGAGTACGCGGGCGGCATCGCCGAACGCACGAAGCGCATGGTCGACGCGGCGCGCGCCGAAAATCCGGCGGTTGTCGTGGCGGGCACGCGCAAGCACTATCCGGGCGGAAAGGCCATTGCGCTAGCCGGGCTTCTTGCGGGAGGAGGCGCCGTGCACCGGCTCGGGCTCTCGGACTCCATTCTGGTGTTCGATCAGCACCGCGCGTTCACGGACGACTTCGCTTCTGCTTTTGCCCGTTTGAAGGCGGCCAACCCCGAAAAGAAGATCGCCGTGGAGGCTTCGAGCGAAGACGAGGCGGTCGAGTTCCTCGGGCTCGGCGCCGACATCGTGCAGTGCGAGCGGTTGGATCCCTCAGCACTCTCGCGCGTGGTTGAAGCCGCCAAAGCGGCCGGCCGCGGCGCGCTCGTCTCGGCGGCGGGCGGCGTCAATGAGGAGAACGCGGCCGCCTACGCTCGGGCGGGCGCATCGATCCTCGTGACGAGCTGGCCCTACTGGGGGCGCCCCCGCGACGTCAAGATGACCTTCTCGCGCGAAGGCTGAACCATGGCGCAGGAAAGCTCTCCGGCCATCGCCGCGCTCGTGAAGGCTCTTGAGGCGCTTCCCGGGTACGGGCCGAGAAGCGCGCAGCGCGCGGCATTCTTTCTCCTTTCGCCCCAGCGCCGCGAAGAGCTGCGGGCGCTGCGCACTGCGCTCGAAGACGCCGAAACCAAGGTGCATCGGTGTCCGAGGTGCCGCACGTGGTGCGAGGGGACGCTCTGCGCGATCTGCACCGACGAGAAGCGCGACGCGTCGCTCCTCTGCGTGGTCGAGACCGTGCAGGACCAGATGGCGCTCGAAAAGTCCCTCAACTGGCCGGGGCTCTACTTCATCCTGGGCGGGCGGCTCTCCCCCATGGACGACATGGGGCCCGCGGAGATCGGGTTTCCCGAGCTTCTGAAGCGAATCGAATCTGGGCTCGCCCAAAACGGACTGCGCGAAGTCGTGATCGCCACCTCCTACACGCCCGAGGGCGACGCTACGGCGTACTATCTGATGGGCGCCGTCAAGAAGCGCTGGCCCGATCTGCGGATCACGCGCCTTGCCCGTGGACTTCCCTCGGGGCTTGAGGTCGAATACACCGACCTCGCCACGATCGCCGCGGCGATTGAAGACCGCCGGCAGATCGGCTGAAGCGCCGTCTCTCCAAACATTTCTCCACTCCCTTTGAAGGTTTTCCGCATGAGTGCTCAACACGTCCGCGCCGCGCTTCTTGAAGCTCAGGATGCGCTTGCCCAACTGCTCTCCGATGAGGCGATGCTCGAGCGGATCAACGCCGTCGGCGACCTGATGGCCGATGCGATCAAGGCGGGCGGGCGCATCTATTCCTGCGGCAATGGCGGCAGCCTCTGCGACGCGATGCACTTCGCCGAAGAGATGACGGGGCGCTACCGGAAGGACCGTCCGGCTTATGCGGCCACGGCCATCGCCGACGCCTCGCACCTCGCCTGCGTCGCGAACGACTACGGCTACGAATTCGTCTTCTCGCGCTACGTCGAAGGCGTCGCGCGCACGGGCGACGTTCTCCTTGGCATCTCGACCTCGGGGACAAGCAGGAACGTGCTGCGCGCCGTTGAAGCCGCCCGCGCCAAGGGCGTGAAGGTGGTTTCGCTCACAGGCAGAGCCGACTCGCCCATCGCGAAGCTCTCCGACATTGCGGTGGTGACGCCTGGCGGGCGCTACGCCGACCGCGTGCAGGAGCTCCACATCAAGTGCATCCACATCTTCATCGAGCTGATCGAGCGCAGGCTCAACCCCGAAAACTACGCCGAGGATTGAGAGCGCGGCCTAAAGCTTTGCGCTCTGCGGCAGTTTGCTAAAATTGCGCCCCGCAGAAGAAAGATTTTCCGAAGGGCGGCGCCGAAAGCCTTGGTGCCGCCCTTCGCATTGCCTGCCCGAGAGAAGCCTGAAGGGCGTCCGGCTCACGGATTCCCCCAAGACTCCGCAGACCCCGCGGAGCGGGCGTGCGCGCAGGCTTCAAGAAACCCCATCCGCAACATCTTCAATTCAGAACCATGAACCGCATTCCCATCACCCCGGCCGGCGCCGAGAAGCTCAAGGCCGAACTCGATTACCTCAAGAAGACCGCCCGCCCGAACGTCGTGGCGGCCATCGCTGAAGCGCGCGAAAAGGGCGACCTCTCGGAAAACGCCGAGTACGATGCCGCCCGCGAGGAGCAGAGCCACATTGAAGGCCGCATCGCCGAGCTCGAAGGCAAGATCCCGGCCCTGCAGGTGATCGATCCGAAGTCCGTCGACGCGGGCGAACGCATCGTCTTCGGCGCCACGGTCACGCTCTACGATGAAGAGGACGACTCGAGCGTCACCTATCAGATCGTGGGCGACGACGAAGCCGACATCAAGCTCAACCTCATCTCCGTCTCCTCGCCCATCGCCCGCGCCCTCATCGGCAAGAGCGAAGGCGACACGGTGGTCTTCATGGCTCCGAAGGGCAAGGTCACCTTCGAAGTCGAAACCGTCGAGTACAAGTAACCCCGAGCGTCAGTCGCCCGAGCGAAAAAAGGGCGGCCTGCTCCTTCTAGAGGGGAGCAGACCGCCCGATTCGTCTAAAGCGGCAGGGCTATCAGCCGAGCGCGGCCTTCTTCGTCACGCGCTTCGTCTTCGCGCGGGCGCGGCGGCGCGGCTGCGGAGCAGCCTTCTTCTTCTTGTCGCCAGGGCGCTGCACGGCCACCTTCTTGGCGGCGGGCTTGGCAGGCTTCGCGGCTTCCTTCTCAAGGCCCTTGGCGGCGGCAGCGGCGCGGGCGATCCACTCTTCGGCGGAGGGCTCTTCGTCATCGGCAGGACGCCAGAGGATGAGGAGCTTGCCGATCATCTGCACGCGGGCGCAGCCGAGTTCGTCGGCCACCTTGGCGAAGATCGCCTCGCGCTCTTCGCGGTCGTCGGTCGGAACGCGCACCTTGATGAGTTCGTGAGCCTTGAGCTCGCGGTCGATCTCCTTCATCACGGCTTCGGTCAAGCCGCTCGCGCCGAGAAGGACCACGGGATCGAGGTGATGCGCCTGGGAGCGCAGCGTGAGACGCGCGTCGCGCGAGAGAATAATTTCGCTCATAAAATTTCAGTCAATTTGAATCTGCGCCGGCAGCATGAACCGCCTGCGGGGCGAGTGCCCATCGCAGAAGCGGCGCTCCAAGTGGAGCGAGAGGCCGGCGGCAGCGTAGAAAACAAAACAGTTGGAGAGGGCCGGAAATGCCCGTAGCAACCAAGAAACTCAGATCCAACCGCGCCTGGATCGAACGCCACATCAATGATCCGTTCGTGAAGCGCTCCAGAGCGGAGGGCTACCGCGCTCGATCCGTCTACAAGCTCATCGAGCTCGACGAAAAGGAGCATCTGCTCAAGCCCGGCTACACGGTGGTCGACCTCGGGTCGGCGCCGGGCAGCTGGACGCAGGTGGTGCGGGAGCGGCTTGCAGGGCCCGACGGCAGCGTTCGCGGGCGCATCATCGCCATGGACATCCTGCCGATGGACCCCATCGACGACGTCTATTTTCTGCAGGGCGACTTCCGCGAACAGGAGGTGGCCGACAAGCTCGCCGAGATTTTAAACGGAGACAAGGTCGACGTGGTCCTTTCGGACATGGCGCCGAATCTCTCGGGGATTCCGGCGGCCGACGCGGCCCGCTCGCTCCTTCTGAACGAGCTTGCGCTCGAATTCTGCCTCGACCATCTCGGCCCCAACGGCACCTTCGTCACGAAGGTCTTCCAGGGCTCGGGCTACTCGCAGTATGTCGAGTCGCTGAAAAAAGTCTTCAAGAAGGTCGCTGCGAAGAAGCCCGCGGCGAGCCGCGACACTTCGGCCGAGGTGTACTTGGTCGCCCGCGGTCTGAAGCAGCCGAAATAATTGCTTGCATTGCGGCAGGCGGCGAGCAGGCGCCAAACCGCAGCAAGGGGCGCTTCAAGCGTAAGCCGCCCATTACAATGGCAGAACACTTCTCTCGACGGTCCCGTCTTCCTCAAGAGGAAGGCGGGGCTTTGTCGACTTCAAAACCACTCTTGCGAGCGCATCCGTCCGCTCCTCTCAAGCAAACCGGCCGTGCAGACAGGCTCTCGAGCGCTGTCGCCGCCGGAACGGATATTGGAGTTCAAAGTTGGACAACAAGACATTTGCCCGCATTGCCGTCTGGATTCTCGTCGCGGTAGTGCTCTTCACGGTCTTCCGCCAGTTTGAAACCGGCGCGACTGCGCCTACGGACCAGACGAGCTATACGCAGTTCATGGACGACGCCAAGGCCGGGAAGATCCGCCGCGTCGAAGTCCAGGGCCGCAAGATCCTCGTCACTCCGCAGTCTGGAGCCGAGTACGCCATCACGAGCCCGGGCGACCTCTGGATGGTCGACGACCTGAGGAAGAACGGCGTTCAGGTCTACGGCAAGGCCGAAGATGAGCCCTCGTTCCTGACGACGCTCTTCGTTTCCTGGTTCCCGATGCTTCTCCTGATCGGCGTCTGGATCTTCTTCATGCGCCGCATGCAGGGCGGCGCGGGCGGCGGCGGCGCCTTCTCCTTTGGAAAGTCGAAGGCGCGCATGCTCTCCGAAGAGGACAACAAGGTCCGCTTCCGCGACGTGGCCGGGTGCGACGAAGCGAAGGAAGACGTTCAGGAAATCGTCGATTTCCTGCGCGACCCCTCGAAGTACCAGCGCCTGGGCGGCCGCATTCCGCGCGGCGTTCTGCTCGTGGGGTCTCCCGGCACCGGCAAGACGCTCCTTGCCAAGGCGATCGCCGGCGAAGCGGGCGTGCCCTTCTTCACGATCTCGGGCTCGGACTTCGTTGAAATGTTCGTCGGCGTGGGTGCGGCCCGTGTCCGCGACATGTTCGAAACCGCCAAGAAGAACGCCCCCTGCATCATCTTCATCGATGAAATCGACGCGGTCGGCCGCCAGCGCGGCGCAGGTCTGGGCGGCGGCAACGACGAGCGCGAGCAGACGCTCAATCAGCTCCTCGTTGAGATGGACGGCTTCGACACGGGCGCCAACGTGATCGTGATTGCCGCGACCAACCGTCCCGACGTCCTCGACCCGGCGCTTCAGCGCCCCGGCCGCTTCGACCGTCAGGTGGTGGTACCGCTGCCCGACATCCGCGGCCGCGAGCAGATTCTCGGCGTGCACATGAAGAAGATCCCGGCCGGCCCCGACGTGGATGCGGCCGTGCTCGCCCGAGGCACCCCCGGGTTCTCTGGCGCCGATCTTGCCAACCTCGTGAACGAGGCGGCGCTCTTCGCCGCGCGCCGCAACGGCCGCGTGGTGACGATGGTCGACTTCGAGAATGCCAAGGACAAGATCATGATGGGCGCGGAGCGCCGCGGCATGGTGATGAGCGAGGACGAGAAGAAGAACACGGCTTATCACGAATCGGGTCATGCGCTCGTCGCGCGGCTGCTCCCTGAGAGCGATCCGGTCCACAAGGTGACGATCATCCCGCGCGGACGCGCTCTCGGCCTCACGATGCAGCTCCCCGAGATGGACCGCTACGCCTACAACCGCCAGTACCTCCTCACGCGCATCGCGATTCTCTTCGGCGGCCGCATCGCCGAAGAAGTCTTCATGAATCAGATGACGACGGGCGCCTCGAACGACTTCGAGCGCGCCACGCAGCTCGCGCGCGACATGGTCATGCGCTACGGTATGAGCGACCGCATGGGTCCGATGGTCTACGCCGAGAACGAGGGCGAGGTGTTCCTCGGCCGCTCGGTGACGAAAACCACGCACATGTCCGAGCGCACGATGCAGGCCGTCGACGAAGAGGTCCGCCGCATCATCGACGAGCAGTACGCGCTTGCCCGCAAGCTGATCGAAGAGAACAAGGATAAGATGCACGTCATGGCGAACGCGCTCCTCGAGTGGGAGACGATCGACAAGGAGCAGATCGACGACATCATGGCCGGCCGCATGCCGCAGCCGCCGCAGAAGGCTGAAGTGCGCGAAAACATGCAGCCGCGGAAGGCCGCTCCGGCGCCCAAGGCCGAAGCTCCTGCAGAGGAAGCCGCTGCGGCGCCGGCTGCGGCCGAGACGCTGAAGGCCGATGCCTCTGCGAAAGAGAGGTCTGAGGCAGCGGACGCCTCCAAGGACGCTTCCAAGAACGATCAGAAGCCTGAATAAGGGCTCCCACAACGCAAATGCAAATGAAAGGCCGTCTGGCTCAGCCGCTTTCTGCGGCCGGGTCAAGCGGCCTTTTTCAATGGAGAGAAACGCTCATGACAACCGAAGCGACGCGAACCCCTGCGCGCACCTGGCGCTGCGCCGGCCTTGCGCTCGACCTGACCCGCCCCCTCATCATGGGGATCCTCAACGTGACGCCCGACTCCTTTTCCGACGGGGGCGACCACAACCGCTTAGAAGACGCGCTCGCCTGGGCGCGCCGCATGAAGGACGAAGGCGCCGACATCATCGACGTAGGCGGCGAATCCACGAGGCCGGGGTCCGACCCGGTGCCGCTCGAGGAGGAATTCCGCCGAGTGCTCCCCGTTGTGGAAGTGCTCGCGGCCGAGGGCTTCATGGTGTCGGTCGACACATCGCGCCCTGTAATCATGCGGGCGGCGGCCAAGGCGGGCGCCCAGATCCTCAACGATGTGCGCGGGTTCGAGCTTCCCGGTGCGGCCGAAGCCGCGGCGGAAACCGACTGCGGTCTCGTCGTGATGCACGGGTTCGATGCGCCTCGATCGGACAATATTGCGGATGCGGTCTACAACTATCTTGCCGAACGCACCAAGGCGCTGCATGATTTGGGCATAGCGCTCGAGCGCATCTGCTGGGACCCGGGCTTCGGCTTCGGCAAAACCGTGGAGGGCAACCTCGAGCTCATCGCTGCGGGGCCGCGCTTTGCGTCGTCGGGGCAGCCTTTGATGGCGGCCGTCTCGAGAAAGTCGACGTTGGGCGCCGTCACCGGCCGCGAGGTCCCCAAGGATCGCGCGGCGGCGAGCGCTGCCTGCGCGCTTGTCGCCTGTCAGTTGGGTGCTCGCATCGTGCGCGTGCACGACGTGGCCGAGACCCGCGACGAGCTGCTTGTCCTCGCAGCCCTCGAGGCGGCGCAAGTGCGGCTCGAAGAGCTTTCAAAGAAGTAAAAAACAGCAAAGAACATCAAGGAGATCATCATGAAGCGACGTTATTTCGGCACGGACGGCGTACGCGGGAAGGTGGGCGCAAGCCCCATCACTCCCGACTTTGTGATGAAGCTCGGCCAGGCGGCCGGGCGGGTATTGAAGCGCCACAGCCCCACGGGCCGCGCGGCGGTGCTGATCGGCAAGGACACGCGCGTTTCGGGCTACATGCTCGAAGCCGCGCTCCAGGCGGGCTTTTCGAGCGCCGGGGTCGACGTGGTGCTCTGCGGCCCGATCCCGACGCCTGCCGTGGCGTACCTCACGCGCGCGCAGAGGCTCGATGCAGGCGTCGTGATTTCAGCTTCGCACAACCCCTACGACGACAACGGCATCAAGTTCTTCTCGGCCGCCGGGCAGAAGCTCCCCGATAGCTGGGAGACGGAGATCGAGGAAGAGATCGACGAGGGGTTTTCCTGCGTGCCGTCTGCTGAGCTCGGCAAGGCCCGGCGCCTCGACGACGCCTCCGGGCGCTACATCGAGTTCTGCAAGTCGACGATCGGCAGCGACATCGATCTGAAGGGCATGAAGATCTTTGTCGACTGCGCCAACGGCGCGGCGTACCACGTGGCCCCCGACGTCTTCCACGAGCTCGGCGCCGACGTAGTTGCCGAGGGCAACGCCCCGGACGGCTTCAACATCAACCGCGGCGTGGGGGCGACCCATACCGAGCACTTGTCCGACAAGTGCCGGGCAGCGGGCTGCCAGGTCGCCGTGAGCCTTGACGGCGACGCCGACCGCCTCATCATGGCCGACGCCGAAGGCCGGGTCTATACGGGCGACGAGCTTCTCTACGTCATGGTGCGCGACCGCATGGCGCGCGGCATGGTGGCGGGCGTCGCGGGCACCCTCATGACCAACTACGGGCTCGAGAAGCGCCTCGGAGAACTCGGCATTCCCTTCGGACGCGCCAAGGTGGGCGACCGCTACGTGCTCGAGATGCTTCTCGACCGCGGCTGGATCCTCGGCGGCGAAACGTCGGGGCATCTCCTCGCGCTTGACCGGCAGACGACGGGCGACGGGATCGTGAGCGCGCTGCAGGTTCTTTCGGCCATGAGGCGCTCGGGGAAAACGCTCTCCGAACTCACGGCCGACCTGAAGCTCATGCCGCAGGTGCTCCTCAACCGCCCCTTCGAGAAGGGCGCGGACTGGCGGGCCATGCCCGAATTCGCCGCGGCGGTGGCCGAGGCCGAGAAGGTGGTGGCAGGGCGCGGACGCGTGCTCATCCGGCCCTCGGGAACGGAGCCGTTGCTTAGAATCATGGTGGAGGCAGACGATCGAGACTTTGCTCAGGGACTCGCACAAACCCTAGCTCAGGCGCTCGAACGTTGCTGAAAGCCTCAAAAATTGATCGCAAACAGTTAACGTCTCCTGCAGACGTGATAAAGTTGCATCCTTATCCATGTGCGCTGCGTATTCTCCAGCAATCTGCTGACTCTTGTGATTTTGCAAGACGGCGCACGCGCGTCAGCTGAATATTTGAATTATGGAATTAGCAATGGCAGAGAGTCAGGAAGCCGTGAAGGCCGAAGAACAGGGTCCGTTCATTCATCAGCTGCAGCTTTTCTTGGTCGGCGGTCAGCAGTTCACCATCAATGAACTTTCTGATTCCATCAAGATGCCGCAGAACGTGATCGCGTTCATCAACGCGTGGCGCCAGAAGCGCGACGTTTGGCACAGCCCGAACAACGATACGAAGTTCGGTGTCCGCGTCAAGGACGTCTCGCTCTACGAGTACCGCGTGGGCAAGGCCTCGGCCGTCAAGCCCGCCGCCCCCGTCGCCGCTCCGGCTCCCGCCGCCGCTCCGGCCCTCGCCGCCGCTCAGGCTGTTGAAGCCCAGCCGGCCAAGGCCGCTAAGCGCGCCGCGAAGAAGGCCTAAAACTGAGCCGCCTCTGAAGCAGGGAGGCGCTTCGGCGCAGACCTGCAGATGAGACTTCGAGAAGGCCGGAGCCCGCAAGGACCTCCGGCTTTTTCTTTTGATTTCGACACCTCGCAAGGTTCTGTCATGAAGCAGATTGTCGCCGTGATCAAGCCCTTCAAGCTTGACGATGTCCGTGAAGCCCTCGCCGAAACGGGCGTGCATGGTCTTACCGTTACGGAAGTGAAGGGCTTCGGCCGTCAGAAGGGCCACACGGAGCTCTACCGCGGCGCTGAGTACGTCGTCGACTTCCTCCCGAAACTCAAGGTTGAAACGGTTGTTGCCGACGACATCGTCGAGCAGGCGATTGAGGCGATCCGCAAGGCTGCCCATACAGGCAAGATCGGCGACGGCAAGATCTTCGTCTACGACGTTGAGCAGGTCATCCGCATCCGCACGGGCGAAACCGGTGAAGCGGCGGTCTGATGGAAGCCGCTCCCGAGCGGCGCCCGCCTCAGCTGCGGGGCTTCTCGGGATCGTCCTTCTCGGATTTCTTGGATGACCTCGGGCGGTCGTCCGAATCATCGAGCGGAGCGTCAATGGGACGCCAGGGGCTCGCCGACGGCAGGTTGGCGGGCCTTGCTCGTTTGTAAATCTCCTTGGAGATGCGGGGAATGGGTGCGTCCGCTCCGTGGGCGGAGGATCCCTCGGCGCGGGCGAGCTTCACGATCCTCGGACGCGCTGAGGCGCCCGAAGGCGCTGCAGAATGAGACGGCCGGCGCAGCATGCGGGTGAGCGCAATCGGGCCGTTCCCTGGGAAGATCCTTCTCGACAATGCCGAGCGGTAGCGGATCTCCCAATTCACCTTGAGGGTGAACATGCGGATGAGCACGATCGAGGCGGCCGTCATGAGGATGACGGTCTGGGCGGCGACGCCGTCCGAAAGTAGAATGATGCCGAACCAGCAGCCGATGAAGGCGGCGAGCCCGTAGGGCTTGCGGTCTGAGAGCGCCGCCGGGAGTCTGTTGAGGAGAACGTCGCGCAGGATGCCGCCCACAATGCCCGTCGTGACGCCTACCAGCGTGCAGGAGAGCGGCGGAATGCCCCGCTCCCAGGCAAGCACCGTGGCGGCTGCCGAGAAGAACCCGAGCCCCACGGCGTCCGCCCAGAGGAAGAGCTCGCGAGCGATGCGGTCGGAGAGGCGCACGGCGATCACCGGCGCGAATATCGTGAAGATGAGGATGAGCCAGGTGAAGGCTTCGTGCGACACCCAGTAGAAGGGCCGGATGTCGAGGAGCAGGTCGCGCACCGTAACGCCGCCGAAGGCGCTCGTGAAGGCGAGAATGAAGACGCCCACGGGGTCGACCCCGCGTCCGCGCGCTGAAAGAATGCCGGCGAGCGAAAAGCCGAGCATGGCGATCGTGTCGACCCATTCGGTCGAGGCGGTGAGCGCGTGGAGTACGGGAGTGATCATGCGGGCGTCCTCAGGCGATGAATCAGAATCGGCGGGCGCGGCGCTGCTCGAGCAGCACGATCACGGCGCCCGAGTCGCCGTCATGCGGAGGCGCCTGAACGAAGGCCATCACCTCGCTCTTCTGCTGCAGCCAGCGGCGCACCATCTCCTTGAGGACGCTCTGGCCCCCTTCGGAGTTGTTGCCCTTGCCGTGGACGATGCGCAGGCACCGGTGCCCGCGAATCATCGCCGTGCGGATTAAGGCCGAAACGGCGTCGCGCGCTTCGTCGACGAAAAGCCCGTGCAGGTCGATGTGGTCCTGCACCGTCCATTCGCCGCGGTAGAGCTTGCGCGGAATGTCGGGCGTCACGTCGGGACGACGGAACATCTGCCCGTCCTCGCTCTCGAGAAACGCCACCGGATCGCACTGGTCGGAGAGAGACTCCTCGAGCACAGCCTCCTTTTCGAGTTCGCTCTGGCGGGGCACGGGCGCAGCCTTGGCGGGCGTTGTCACGCGGCGGCCGCGGGTGCGGTCCTCGTTCTTGACGCCGAGCGACTTCATCGCATCGCGGAAGGCCTGCGCCTCGGCGTCGATTCGGCTCGCCTTGCGGGCCTCTTCGCGGCGGGCTTCTTCAGCGGCCTTGGCCTGAGTTTTGAGGTCGCGGGAAAGCTTCTTGAGATCGGAAAGATCGTGATACTGAGCCATTTTCTATTCTTCTTGAAGAATCAGCAGGACTGAGCTTCGAGATAGCGCTGCGCGTCGAGCGCGGCCATGCAGCCGGCGGCGGCCGACGTGACCGCCTGGCGGTAGACCTGGTCCTGCACGTCGCCTGCGGCGAAGACGCCTTCGACGGAGGTCGCCATGGCGGCGGAGTGCCCCGTGCCCTTGGTGACGATGTAGCCGTTCTTGAGTTCAAGCTTGCCCGCGAAGATTTCAGTGTTGGGTTTGTGGCCGATGGCGATGAAGACGCCTTCGACGGATACGTCCTTCGGCGCTTCGCCCTGAGTGCTCTTGAGGCGCAGGCCCGTGACGGCGCGGCCGTCGCCGAGGACCTCTTCCACTTCGCGGTTGAGTTCGAGCACGATGCGTCCGGCCTTCACCTCTTCCATAAGCTGGTCGACCAAAATCGGCTCGGCGCGGAAGGTTTCGCGCCGGTGCACGAGCGTCACCTGAGAGGCGATGTTGGCGAGGTAGAGCGCTTCCTCAACGGCGGCGTTGCCGCCCCCAACCACCGCGACGGGCTTGCCGCGGTAGAAGAACCCGTCGCAGGTTGCGCAGGCTGAAACGCCCTTGCCCTTGTAGGCGGCTTCAGAGGGAAGGCCGAGGTACATGGCCGATGCGCCCGTCGCACAGATGAGCGCGTCGCAGGTCCAGACGTCGCCCATGTCGGTCGTGAGCTTGAAGGGGCGGACCGAGAAGTCGACTTCCTTCACGAGGTCGTAGACCACCTGGGTGCCGAAGCGCTCGGCGTGCTGCTGCATCTGCGTCATCAGGTCCGGCCCCTGGACGCCCGCGACGGCGCCCGGCCAGTTGTCGACTTCGGTCGTCGTCATGAGCTGGCCGCCGGCTTCCATGCCGGTGATGACGACGGGCTTCAGGTTGGCGCGGGCGGCGTACACGGCAGCGGTCCAGCCGGCGGGGCCGGAGCCGAGGATGACGACGCGGGCGTGATTCGTTTGAGTCATGTTTGTTCTCGCATGCGGTTGAGCTGCCTCTTTAAGACAGCATTGAGCGCTTCGGGGCGTGCTTGCCCATTCGCTCATAAAATGTTCGGCTTGAGCATACACCATGGGTTCTTTGAGTCTTGATCTTTATGGCGAGAACGCGAGCGAAAGTTGAGGATGGAATGGGCGGCAAAGCTTCGAAGTCAATGAAGTCGATGAAGGCGCTGCAGGCGGGTATCTTCAAGTCCCGCGGCAGAGGGAAGGCGAAGCCCCAAGAGCCCGAGGAAGAGGTTCTGAGCAAGAGCAGCATGCCGTCGGCGGACTTTAATGCTGAAGATGCGGCCCGCCGCGAAGCGCGCGCGTTGAGAAGGGCGCAGCGGCGCGCAAGGCGGCGCATTCTTCTGCAGGGATTCGTGGAGCGCCTGTCGGAAGCCTTCGTAGGAGTCGCCCGCTTCGTCTGGCAGTACGCCTGGGTCTTTGCGGTTCCACTTGCGGCTGCGCTCGCCGCGTCGCTGGCGAGTTATTCGGCGTCGGATCCATCCTTCTCCGTGTCGACCGCCCGCTCGCCCGTCAATGTCTGCGGCCTCTGGGGCGCCTGGGCATCGGATCTGCTCCTCGGCATGCTGGGCGCTTCGGCCTGGTGGCTCGTGCTTGGACTCATCATGATGGCCGTCTTCGCGCTTCGCGCCCGATGGCGCATCGAGCGCGGCGAAACTGCACCCGACCGCATTAATCCTCCGAAGTTCACTGCGTTCGTGGGGCTCTGTGCGCTGCTTCTAGGGTCGACTTCCATTGAATACCTGAGGTTCTGCAGCTGGGACTCGGGGCTCCCTGCAGGGGCGGGCGGCATCATCGGCAGAACGCTCGCGCAGTCGGTTTCCCACTATGTGGGCCAGAGCGTCTCGGCCGTGGTGTTCCTCGTGCTCGTTGCGATCGGAACGTCCCTGCTTTTCGACTTTTCCTGGGCGGATGCCGCTGAAGCCATTGGGAGGCTCCTCGACGAAAAGCTCTTCTCGCGCCGCAAGCCCGCGCCGTCGGGCGCTGCGGAGGGGACGTCCGCCGGCGCCGAAGAGCCGCAGGCCGCAGTCGCTCAGCCGGTGGAAGACATGTCTGCGCTCTACGAACCCGCGACGCTTCGCCAGGAGGCGCAGGAAGTTGCCATCGTGCGCAGCAATGCGGGAGCGTCCGATTCGGGCGAACTCTTCGTCGACCAGGTCATCACGCCGCCCCCGAAGGAATTCTCCGCGCCCATGCGTCCCACGGTGGACGAGGCGCATCCGAGCCTGTCGCTTCTCGATTCGCCCGATCCCAACCGGCACAAGACCGACCAAGACGCCATTCAGCTCACCAGCCGCCTGATCGTGGCGAAATTGAAGAGCTACAACATCGAGGCCGAAGTGATGGGCGCTCAGCCGGGCCCCGTCATCACGCAGTATCGGGTCGAGCCCGGCCCCGGCGTGAAGGGTTCTCAGATCGAAGGCGTGCGCGACGACCTGCGCCGCGCGTTGGGCGTCCAGGCCGTGCGCATCGTGCTTTCCATTCCGGGCACGAGCTGCATCGGCATTGAAGTGCCTAATCCCGTGCGCGAAATGGTGCGCCTGAAGGAGATCCTCAAGAGCGAGGCCTACGAAAAGAGCGCTTCGCCCCTCACGCTTGCTCTCGGCAAGGACATCGCGGGCGGCCCGGTCGTGATCGACCTCGCCAAGACGCCGCACCTGCTCGTTGCCGGCACGACGGGCTCGGGCAAGTCGGTCGGCATCAACGCGATGATTCTCTCGATGCTCTTTCGAAATTCGCCCAAGCGCCTGCGGCTCGTGCTGATCGACCCGAAGATGCTCGAATTCTCGCTCTACAACGACATCCCGCATCTGCTCACCCCCGTCGTCACGGACATGAACAAAGCGAGCGCTGCATTGAAGTGGCTCACGAATGAAATGGACCGCCGCTATGCAGTGATGAGCAAGGTGGGTGTGAGGCAGTTCTCGAGCTTCAACGAAAAGGTGATCGAAGCCGAATCCCGCGGCATGCCCATCCGCGATCCGATGGCTGCGAAGGACGATCCTGCCGCGGGGACGCTCGAGCCCTGGCCCTACATCGTCTGCGTGGTCGACGAGCTCGCCGACCTGATGCTCACGAACCGCAAGGAGGTCGAGGGCGAAATCACGCGCCTCACGCAGAAGGCCCGAGCGGCGGGCATCCACCTCATCCTCGCCACGCAGCGCCCGTCGGTCGACGTCGTCACGTCGCTCATCAAGGCGAACGTGCCGAGCCGCATCGCCTTCCAGGTGGCGTCGAGCACGGACAGCCGGGTGATTCTCGGAGAAAACGGCGCCGAACAGCTCCTCGGCAACGGCGACATGCTCTTTCACCGTCCGGGCGCCCCCGACGCGCGCCGCATTCAGGGGTGCTTTGTCGACGACGGCGAGGTGCAGCGTGTTGTGGAAGCGCTCAAGCGCCAGGGGTCGCCGAGCTACGTGGCAGGCGTGACGGAGTCGTCCGAAGCGGGCGACGCGGTGGAGAGCGCCGCCGGCGCCAAGGGTCGCAAGTCGGGTGAGAGCGATCCGCTCTACGACAAGGCCGTGCAAGTTGTGCTTACAGAAAAGCGCGCTTCGATCTCGCTCGTGCAGCGCCATCTCGGGATAGGCTACAACCGAGCGGCCAATCTCCTTGAGGCCATGGAGGCCGCCGGCCTCGTGAGCAAGCCCAACGCCATGGGCAAGCGCACGACGCTCGTGCCCGACCGCGAATACTGAGAGGCTCCGTCATGACTATTCGACTCCCGCGCCGCCGTGCGCTCTTCATTCTCGCCGCCGGAGCCGCAGCTCCGAGCGCGCTCCTCGCCGCCGGCGTGAAGACGGTTCAGACGGACGGCCGAGCCGAGCTCGAAGCGTTTCTCGCCAACGTGACATCGGCCGAAGGACGGTTTCGTCAGCGCGTGCTCGACCGCTCGGGCAAGCTCGTGAACGACGCCGAAGGCGTCTTCGCCTTCCGTCGGCCGGGAGCGTTTCTCTGGAACTATGAAAAGCCCTGGCGGCAGCAGATCGTGTCGGACGGCGCGACGCTATGGCTCTACGACGAGGATCTGATGCAGGTGACGGTGAAGAAAATGACCGACACCCTCGGCACGACGCCCGCGGCAGTGCTCTTCGGCGACGGCGGCATCCCGAAGAGCTGGAAGGTCGAATCGGACGCGCACGCGGCGGCGCTTACGCCCGACCAGCCTCAGGCGGGCTTCGAGGCGGTGTTGATTGCGTTCGACGACGCGGGGATGCCGAAGCTCATGCGGCTCCTCGACAGCTTCGGTCAGACGACGGAAGTTGCGTTCATCGACTTCAAGGCGCTGCCCGATATTGATCAAACGCGCTTCGTCTTCGAGATTCCCGAAGGCGTCGACGTGCTCAAGGACGGCTGAGGCCTTTGACTTCAAGTCCGCTAGAATGAGGGCACCATGGATCCGTTAACGTGCTCGGAAAGGGCAGGTGGAGAGCGGATTCGAAATGTTTTCAAAAAGAAAAGCGAAGCGGGGTCCGGGCAGCCGGGCTCCCCGCGCCGACGGGGATGCTCGCTGAAGCGGCAGCACCGCAAGGAATACAAGGAAGCCGTCTTCATGAAGAGCAGCATGCGTCGTTTGATCATCGATCGCCTTATTGCCGAAAAAGGGGTCGTCGCCTTTGAAGAGCTCGTGAAAGTGCTCGGCGTAAGCGAACCCACGGTGAAGCGCGATCTGCGCTACATGCGTGTGGAGCTCGGCGCTCCGATCATGTATTCGCGGATTCGAGGCGGCTACTGCTATCGCGACATCGGGCCGAGCAGTGAGGAGGATGATGGCTTAGAGGAGATCGAGACGAAGGTGAAGAACCGGACGATCGACCCCTTCAAGCGCACGCCCGACGGCGAGCAGAAGCTCCGCCGCAAGCAGTGGTATTCGTCCGATGAGCTCTATGTGCTCACGTCGACCTACGATCTCCTCGGGCTTCTCGAGTCCGACAAAAGCTCGGCGCTTGCGAAGGAGCTCGCGCCCCTGCGCTCGCGCGTGCTCGGCCTCTTCACGCTCGGCGGCGCCAATCCTCGCCAGCTCATGAGCCGGGTGAAAGTGGTCGACGACCGCGTCATGTACCGCGAATCCGATGCCTTCGAGCTTGCCGGCTGCGCCATCTGCGAGAAGCGCCAGCTGCGCATCGCCTATCATGCGGCGAGTACGGACGAGGAGACGGTGCGAGACGTGTCGCCTCTGCGCCTCGTGCACTACCGCAACCGCTGGTATCTCGATGCCTACTGCCATCTCACCAACGCTCTCAAGACCTTTCTGATTGAAAACATCATCAGCGCCGAAATTCTCTCCGTCGCCGCGATGCGCCTGCCGCTCGCGTCGATTGAGGCCGAGCTTGACAAGGGCTACGGGATCTTCCGAGGCCGGGCGGTCCAGAAGGCCAAGCTGCACTTCACGCAGGCCGCCGGCAGGTACGTCCTGCGGGAAGCCTGGCACCCGAAGCAGCGCGTGCAGCAGCTCGATGACGGTTCCCTGATGCTGACGGTCCCGTATTCCGACTCCACCGAAATCGTGGGCGAAATCCTCCGCTGGGGCTCTCGGGTCGAAGTTGTCGGCCCAGAAGACCTCCGCGTGAAGGTCCGCGAAGAGGCCGTCCGCATCGCAGCGCAGTATGAGGCCGATCAGAAGGGCGATGGCGACGGAAGACGAGATTAATAAAAAGCGCAGAAGACCGCGCCGCCGCCGGCGGCCGGCCGGCGCAAAGGAGCTCCCGCAGATCTTCTTCTGCGGAGATCCGCACGGATGCTTCGATCAGATCAATGAGGCCGCGAGGCTTCACAAGCCCGATGCGCTTGTGATTCTCGGCGACCTGCAGGCGCCTGCACCTCTTGAGGAGGTGCTCGAGGAGGCGCTCGCCTATGCACCCGTCTGGTGGATTCCCGGCAACCACGACTCCGAAACGGATGCGTTCTATGACCATCTGTGGAGAAGCGGACTGGCTGACAGAAACCTGCACGGACGCGTGGCGAATGTGTGCGGCCTGCGGATCGCTGGGCTCGGCGGCGTCTTCCGCGGCCAGGTCTGGATGCCCGACGACGCGCCCGGGCAGTAGTAGTTGGGCGCGTCGCCGGGCAGTAGTAGTTGGGCGCGGCGTCTTCCGCGGCCAGGTCTGGATGCCCGACGACGCGCCCAACTACTACTGCCCGGCGACCTTCATCCGGCGAGTAGGAATGGGCAACGTCTGGAGGGGCGGGGTGCCGCGGCGCCACCGCACCACGATCTTCCCGTCGGTCTACCAGAATCTGATGCGTCAGCACGCCGACATTCTTGTGACCCACGAGGCGCCTTCCTGCCACAGGAAGGGCTTTGCCGCCATTGATCGGCTCGCGGAATCCATGGGCGTCAAGCGGCTCTTTCACGGGCATCAGCACGAGGACCGCTCCTATGGGCGCTACCGCGGCATGCTCATGACGGGGGTGGGCTACCGCGGCGTTACGTCCATTACGGGCGAAGTGGTGATCCCCGCTCAGCTCGACCCGCGCGAAGCCGCCGCGCTGCAGAGCGCTCTGGAATGGGCGGATCGGCAGGGTGCCGCCGCTCTGACGCCCCGCATGCCCGCACCGATGCTCATCGTTCGCACGCCTGCAGCTCATGCTGCGCCCACGTTCGAGCCGCCCGAACGCCATGCGCCCCCGGCCGCACCTGCGGCGCCTGCCGCCATGCACGAAGCGGAGGTGGAGCAGGAAAAGCGCATGTCGCGCATGGCACGCGCGAGAAGCCGAGCGCTTGCCGAGGCTGAAAAGAAGGAGCCGAGGCGCGACGCCATGCTCGGCCGCGCCGTGAGCGCTAGAGCGCCCGGCGGCCGTTGGAAGCGGATGCCTTCCAAAAAGGGAAGGTCGGGCGGCGGCAATTGATCTGCTGCCGTGCGCCTGCAGAGCGGTGTTCTCTGCGCCAAAGCGCTATGCTTCTGCTCTCTTAATAAACGCCCGGAGCCCTCCGGGCGTTTCTCGTTCTCAAAGACTCACGCCATGCCCGACAACACTCGTCGCCCGATAGACGCCTACGCCCTCATTACCTGCACCATTCTCTGCTTCATCTGGGGTCTGCAGCAGGTCGCCATCAAGGCGGCCGCACCGGACGTTTCGCCCATGCTGCAGGTGTCTATCCGCTCCGGCGTCGCCGCGCTTCTGCTCCTCGCCACCGCCAAGTTTTTCCTCAAGGAGAAGTGGAGCACAAAGATGAAGTGGCGCGACGGGTGCCTTCTGGCGCTCGGCTTCGCCGGCGAATTCTTCTTCGTGGCCGAGGGGCTGCGCTTCACGACGGCCGCGCACATGTCGGTGCTTCTCTATACGGCGCCCCTCTTTGCGGCGGTGGGGCTTGCCATCAAGCTTCCGGAGGAGCGCCTCTCCATCATTCAGTGGGGCGGTGTGTTGCTTGCCTTCTTCGGCATCGGCACGGCCTTTCTGCTGCCTGCGCTCCTCTCTGAGGCATCGGCCTCTCAGGCAAACGATCTCTGGTGGTTGGGCGACCTGCTCGGCCTCTGCTCAGGGCTCTCCTGGGGTCTCACGATCATCGTGATGCGCGTGACGACGGTGAGTGAAGCCTCGCCCACGCAGATGCTCTTCTGGCAGCTCGCCGGGGGCTTCCTGATGCTCTTTCCCTGCGCACTCCTCACGGGGCAGAACCACTTCGAAGGATCAACGATCGGCTGGTCGAGCCTGCTCTTTCAGATCTTCATCGTGTGCTTCGCGAGCTATCTCGCCTGGTGCCGCCTCATCAAGATCTATCTTGCCGCACGCCTGGGGATTCTCGTCTTCATGACGCCCATCATCGGCGTGGTCCTTTCCGTTCTGCTCCTTGGCGAAAAGGTAGGGCTGCCCTTCATCGCCGGCTCCTTGATGGTCTTCCTCGGAATCATCATCGTGCAGCGGCCGCACTTCTTCAAACGCCGCAGGGCCTAAGAAACAGCGCCCGGAAGAGCAATCTTCCGGGCGTTGTTTTTAGAGCATCAGACAGCGGACGAGGTCGCCCGGCTCCGCAGAGGCAGCGTCTTCGGGAAGAACGGCTGCCGCATTCATGCCCGCAAGCGTGGAAAGCATGGCCGAGCCTTGGTTCTTCGCCGGCGTGAAGATGAGCCTGCCGTTCTCAGTCTCCAACCGTCCACGGACGAAATCCGTGCGGCCGGTGCGGCCCTTGACGCGCGTGCGCGCTTCTGCAGGCAGCTCCGAGGCGGGCGCCGCAGTGCCGGCAGCGAGCATCACGGCCCGCAGCAAATAGAGTCTCGCGGACATGGCGGCTGCAACGGGGTTGCCCGGCAGCGCCATGAACCAGGGGCCGTCGGCGCCCAGTCGCCCGAAGGAGAAGGGCTTGCCGGGGCGTTGGCGTACATGATGATGGGTGACGCCGCCTCCGAGCTCTTCAAGAATCTGCGAGGTGTAGTCGTGATCGCCTTCGCCGACGCCGCCAGAAGTCACGATGAAATCCACCTTGTCCGTCAGCTCAAGGAGCGCCTTGCGGATGGCATCCGGATTGTCGGGAAGAATGCCGAGGTCTTCGGCCTCTACGCCCCAGCTCGAGAGCATGGCGGAAATGAGGGGCGAATTTGAGTTGTAGATGCGGCCGGCCTCAAGCGGACCGGGAGTGCCTGGAGCGGCAAGCTCGTCTCCGGTGGAGAAGACTGCTGCGCGGATGCGGCGCACGAGAAGATCGGCATGCCCAAGAGAGGCCGCCATGCCGATCCAGGCCGGGGTCAGCACGAGGCCCGGCGCCATGACGACGTCTCCAGCCTTCATTTCCTCGCCCTGGAGGCGGAGGTTGGCCCGGGGCTTCACTTCATCAAAGGGGAATTCGATCCAGGTCCTGGCGTCTTCCGAGAACTCGCGGACATGCTCAAAGGGAATCACCGTGTCGGCCTCTGGCGGAACGGAGGCCCCCGTCATGACGCGCAGCGCTTTGTCCGGGGAATGCTCTCCGGCAAAGGGGGCGCCGGCGTAGGAGACGCCCTCAACTTCAAGGCGGACCATACCGCGCGAAGACAGCAGAGCGCTGCTAAATGCAAAGCCGTCCATGGCGGAATTGTTGAAGGGAGGCACGTCTGAAGGAGCGTGCAGCGGTTCGGCGAGCACGGTGCCCAATGTCTCAGACAAGGCAAGCCGCTCCGTGCGGGCAATGGGAGTGATGGCATCCTCAAGGATGCCGTAGACTTTTTCGACGCTGATGAAGTCGGTCATGGGTGAAGTTCCGCAGAGGATTCGATGACCGCAAGAATAGCCCAGGCATTTCGAGGAGCGCACGCATGGGAGCAATCACAAGAGAAAACGTCACGGGACTCATCTTTGCCGGCGGCAGGGCCACGCGCATGGGGGGCGTCGACAAAGGACTTCAGATCTTCAGGGGGCGTCCGTTGGTAGAAGCCGTCATTGAGCGGCTTGAGCCGCAGTGCTCAACCATTGTTCTTTCCGCCAACCGCAGCATCGAACGCTACAAGGCCTGGGGATTTCTGGTCGTTCGAGACCTCGATGACGATTACTCGGGGCCGTTGGCCGCCCTGGCCGCTGTTGCAGCAGGTGATGTCGTCAAAACGGAATGGGTGCTGACGGCGCCCTGTGATGCTCCCTTCTTTCCGGAAGATCTGTTGGAGCACTTCATTGCGGCTCAACAAGAATACCTAAAATACGGTATGGATCCGGATGCCTTCATCGTAAGGGCGGAGCGGCCTCAGAATGCCTTCGCCTGCCTGCGGAGCAAGTGCATGCTTCAAGCAGAATCGTTTCTCGCAGAGGGGAATCGAAGACTTGGACACTGGTACGCGCAGCTGGGTGCCGAGACGGTTCAGATGCCGGACGAAGCCGCGTTTGCGAACCTCAATACGCTCGAAGAGCTGAGAAGTGCGGAATAATTTTTCGATGGACTCTTGACAGAATCTCAAACGATCTGCATAATTCACATCCTTCGCTTCGACAACAACGTCGAAACGAAGTGCGAAAAGAACAAATGCTGCGAAGAAAAATTCTTCAAACGGCATTTGACAAAAAGAGAAAGCTTCTGTAAGATGCCAACTCTTCGCTGATCGAACAAATCAGCAGGTTCTTTAAAAATCAGATTCAACGAACCGATAAGTGTGAACGTCGGAAACTTGAG
>Cebus_capucinus_imitator_PRJNA485217_SSR056__coassemble_569_pt1 | contig 38390 bp, 32 predicted proteins | sample Cebus_capucinus_imitator_PRJNA485217_SSR056__metabat2_low_PE_019 | metagenome-assembled genome bin Cebus_capucinus_imitator_PRJNA485217_SSR056 | reverse complement strand
CACGTCCGGTGGTGTGGGAGGGGATGAGGTGCAAACCTCATCCTCTACCCGATTCACTCGAAGCTGTCGCCATCAGGCGCCGTACTTCGCGCGGTAGGCGGCCACCGCATCGCGGAACTGAGCGACGGACTTGGCCTTTTCGGACGGGCCGTCCATGAAGGCAAGAAGGTCGTGGAGGTTGATGATCGACACCACGGAGAGGCCGAAGGTCTTTTCGACGTCCTGAACAGCTGAGGTGGCCGTGGGCGCATCGGCCGTGCCGCCGCGCTCCATGCGGTCGACGGCGATCAGCACGCCCGAGGGCGTGGCGCCGTTGGCTTCAATGATCTTCACGGATTCGCGCACCGAGGTTCCCGCGGAGATGACGTCGTCGATGATGACGACGCGGCCCTTCAGGGGTGAGCCCACGATCACGCCGCCTTCGCCGTGGTCCTTGGCTTCCTTGCGGTTGAAGGCCCAGGGCACGTCGCAGCCCATGCGCGAGAGGTTCATCGCGACGCTCGCGGCGAGCGGAATGCCCTTGTAGGCCGGCCCGAAGATCATGTCGAAGTCGAGGCGGCCTTCCTTCTTGGCGGCGAGGAGCGTTTCGGCGTAGAAGGCGCCGAGTCGATCGAGGAGCGAGCCGGTGTTGAAGAGGCCGGCATTGAAGAAGTAGGGCGAGAGGCGGCCGGCCTTGGTCTTGAATTCCCCAAAGCGGAGAACGTCGGCTTCGAGCGCAAACTCGATGAACTGCTGCTTGGTGTTCTGCATGATGATGAGAGAATCGTTGCGGCTAGAATCCCGAGCACCTCTCTCAAGCAATTGAGAGCCGCCGCACGGGCCTCGTGGCCGAAGTGGGTCGAAAATAACCAAAAATTATAGCCATCCCGACATGTTCCGAATCATCACCTTCAATGCCAACGGCATCCGATCCGCCGCCCGGAAGGGCTTCTTCACGTGGCTCGAAACCATGGCGCCGGACGTTCTCTGCGTGCAGGAGCTCAAGGCCCAGGAGTCCGATCTCACGGACGACCTCCGCTCGCCTCTCGGCATGCACGGGTACTTTCACTGCGCGCAGAAGAAGGGCTACTCGGGGTGCGGCCTCTGGAGCCGCGTGAAGCCCGACGCTGTTCGAACGGGGTTCGGCAGCGAAGAGTTCGATGCTGAAGGCCGCTATGTGGAGGCCGATTTCGGCGCCGTGACGGTGATCTCGGTCTACTTTCCGTCGGGGAGCTCCTCAGAAGAGCGCCAGGCGGCCAAGTTCCGCTTCCTCGAGGCGTTTGAGAAGCATATGGAATCGCTTCGCGCTTCCGGCCGCGAGATCGTTCTCTGCGGCGACGTGAACATCGCCCACAAGGAGATCGATCTCAAGAACTGGAAGGGCAATCTCGACCATTCAGGGTTCCTCCCCGAAGAGCGTGCTTGGCTCGACGTGCGCTTCGGCCGCGCAGGCTGGGTGGATGTTTTCCGCAGGCTCGACCCTCGGCCGGAGCGCTACACCTGGTGGAGTCAGCGTGGTCAGGCGCGAGCCAAAAACGTAGGTTGGCGGATCGACTATCAGATCGCTACGCCCGGCATCGCAGCGCTCGCACGCAAAACCGGCATCTATCCGGATGAAAAGTTTTCCGACCACGCCCCGCTCTGGGTGGACTACGACCTGACGGTCGAAGGAGCAGACAAGTGATTCTCGCCGACATTCTCTTCAAGCAGGGCTTTGGCACCCGCTACGACTGCCGCACCATTGCCTCATCGGGCGCTGTGTCTGTGGATGGGTGCGAACTTACCGACCCGGATGAGGACTTCGAAACGGAAGGACTCGTGCTCACCTGGCGCGGTGCCGAGTGGCCCGTGACGGAAAAAGCGCTAATCGCAATGAACAAGCCCGCGGGCTACGAGTGCTCGCTCAAGCCATCGGCGCATCCTTCCGTGATGGGACTTCTGCCCGGGCCGCTCCGCACCCGCGGCGTGCAGCCCGTGGGGCGCCTCGACTGGGATACGACGGGGCTGCTGCTCTTTACCGACGACGGCGCACTGCTCCATCGTCTCACTCACCCCAAGAAGCACGTCGACAAGGTCTACCGCGCGACGCTTGCACACCCGGCGGCGGCCGGCACCTGCGAGAAGCTCTTGGGTGGCGTTGTGCTCGACGACGACCCCAAGCCCGTCTTCGCCAAAGCGGCGGAACTCATTGCGCCGGATGTGCTGATGCTTACGATTTCGCAGGGGAAGTATCACCAGGTGAAGCGTATGGTGGCCGCCTGCGGCAATCGCGTTTCGGCCCTTCATCGCACGAAGGTGGGCATGTATGAGCTGCCCGAAGATCTGAAGCCTGGCGAATGGCGTTGGCTTTCGGGTCCGGAAGCTGTAATCGGCGGGAAGAAGAAGTGAAGAACGCCGCCTGGCGGGTCTACACGGAGGCAGGCGCCCTCAGGATGGCCGTCTTCGGCTTCAGCTCAGGCCTGCCGCTTCTCCTGGTGCTCGGCACCCTCGGCTTCTGGCTGAGGGAGTCAGGCGTCGATCTGAAGACCATCGGCTTCATGTCGTGGGTAGGGCTCATCTACGGCTTCAAGTGGGTGTGGGCGCCCTTGGTGGACCGAATGCCCATTCCCGTCCTCACGCGCCTGATGGGACAGCGGCGATCATGGCTGCTGACGGCGCAGTTCGGAGTCGCGCTCGGACTCTTGGGGACAGCCTTTTCTGATCCGCAGACAAGCTTAGGCCGGCTCGCCGCCTTTGCGCTTCTCACGGCATTCGCCTCCGCCACTCAGGACATTGCGCTCGACGCCTACCGCATCGAGTCTGCAGGAAGCCGCCGGCAGGCGGCCTATGCGGCGATGTATCAGGCGGGCTACCGCATGGGCATGATCTGGGCGGGAGCGGGCGCCCTGGCGCTGGCAGCATGGGCCGCCGGCGGCGCGGCGGGCTATCAGCATGCAGCCTGGACGGCAAGCTACGGCATCATGGCCGCCTCCATGGCGGCGGCCATGGCGGCTGCCGTCTTCGCACCGGAGCCGGTAGCACCGCAGCGGCCGCAGAAGGCATCCGCAGAGCTCGAGAGGAATCTTCTTGAGCGCGCCCGTGCCGCCATTGTCGAGCCCTTTGCGCTCTTTTTCAGGCGCTTTGGTTGGTCAGCGCTCCTCGTACTCGCGCTCATAGCCACCTATCGGATTTCGGACGTGGTGATGGGCATCATGGCGAACCCCTTCTATCAGGATCTCGGCTTCACCAAAGAGCAGGTGGCGGCTGTGAGCAAGGTCTTCGGCGTGGCGATGACGCTTCTCGGCGCCTTCATCGGCGGTGCGGCGGCAATGCGTTGGGGCGTGCTTAGGATTCTCTTCCTGGGGGCTGTGCTTTCCGCGGGCACCAACGTGCTTTTCTCGCTCCTAGCGCAGACGGGGGCGAATCTGCCTTTTCTCGTGGCGGCCGTGTCGGCCGACAACCTCGCAGGCGGGCTGGCATCAGCGGCGTTCGTTGCCTATTTGTCGGGCCTCACAAGCAGGGGTTGTTCAGCCACGCAGTACGCACTCTTCAGCTCACTCATGCTGCTTCTGCCCAAGTTCCTCGCGGGCTTTTCGGGGATCGTGGTTGAGGCCGTCGGCTACTCGAACTTCTTTCTCATCACCGCCGCTGTCGGCGCGCCGGTTGCTGCGTTGGTTTATCTCGTGATGCGCCGCGTGCCGGAGAGTGCGGACGACTCCGGCGGCACGAGCGGTGCGTCGTCTTAGCGGCTGAAGCTTCCGCGGCGGCCGGCGAAGCTCGGTCGACGGTTGCTTGGCCTCTTCGACTTGGCGGGCTTGGGCGCTGCCTTGAAGCCGCGGGTAACGGAGGCGATTTCCGCTACGCTCTCCGCAACGTCTTCAAGTGCGTCCTTGAGGTTCTCCAGGGGATTTTCGAAGTCGAGATCTTCCTTCACGGGCGCGAGATCGCCGAGAAGATCCTGCGGGAGATGGCGCAGCACGCCGAGTAGCGCGCTGTTGATCATCTCGTCCTCTGTGTCCTTGAGGCCTTCCCAACGGTTCATGGCTTCAAGGAAGCCGGCCGCGAAGGGCTCGAGTGCTGCAATTGCCTCCCGACCGCCCACGGGGCGGCCGCGCTCGTCTTCAACGTCGTAGATAATCGGGTCGAGCGGTTCGCATCGGCTCAGTTGCCGCTCGATCGTGCGCATGCGGCGGTAGACAAGGTCTTCAAGCCGCATCTGCGCTTGTGGATCCTCAAGCGAGGCTTCCGAGCGTCCGTCTTCGTCGAAGACGTAGGGCATCCACTCGCTCGGCGCCACAGGTTCGGGCAGCAGCGCCACGGCCGTGAGAAAGCCGTCCATTCGGTCGGCTTCCATGGGCTCATAGGGTTCGGGCATGGAGGCGAGAAGCTCTCCGATTTCAACGAATTCGTCGTCGGTAAGCGGCTTGTCGTAGGGGTTGGCTGCGTGGTTCATTCTGTTTTCGTCTGTTCGAAAGTTGAGGTCGGAGCGCTTTCCTTATCGTCTTCAATCGGCTTGGTGACGATAGAGGCGTTGTAGGCTGCTACGGCTTCGCGGACGCTGTCCGTGGAGCGGCGGCGCAGAAGCCCGCGGGCGAATTCTTCGCAGCTCTCGGCATTGAGCGAGCGCAGGCGCTCCTTCATCCCGGGAATGTGTGCGGCATCCATAGAGAGCGACGTGCAGCCAATGCCGATGAAGAAGGGCGCCATGTCCCGGCGGCCGCCCATTTCGCCGCAGACGGAGATGCGCTTGCCGGCTTCGCGCACGCGCTTGACGGTCTGCGCGATGAGGCGCAGCACGGCCGGATGGCACTCCTCCCACCAACGCGACACGCGCGCATTGGTGCGGTCGACGGCGAGTGCGTACTGAACGAGGTCGTTCGTGCCGATGGAGAAGAAGTCGAGCACCTGCACGAGGTCCCCGATAGATGCGACGGCAGCGGGAAGTTCGATCATGCCGCCGAGCGGCGGATTGGCCTCGAACTTGGCGCCCTCGGCTTCGAGCTGAGCGGCCGCTTCCTCCATGCAGAGACGCACTTCATGAACGTCTTCAGCTGAGGTCACCATCGGCAGCAGGATGCGCACGAGTCCGGTGGGTGCGCAGGCCGCGGCGCGCATGAGCGCGCGAAGTTGCGTCAGGAAGAACTCCCGGTGCGTGAACGCGAAGCGCAGCCCACGCAGGCCGAGAGCCGGGTTTTCTTCTTCGAACTCGTCCTCTTCGAGCAGGTTGAGCGCCTCCTTGGAGAGCATCTTGTCGCCACCTAAGTCGGCGGTTCGGATCGTAACCATCCTGCCCCGCATGCCGCGCACGACCTTCAGATAGGCGCGGTACTGCTCCTCTTCGTCAGGGAGCGTGTCGCGGTTGAGGAAGAGAAACTCCGTGCGGAAGAGCCCGATGCCGCCGGCGCCCGCTTTGCGGGCATCAGCTACGTCGGCGGGAAGCGCGATGTTGGCGAAGAGCTTCAGAGGGCGGCCGTCGGAAGTGGAGGGCACTTCATCGCGTAGCTTCCGCAAAAGCCGCTGTCTCTGGCGCAGGGTTCGCATGGCTGCAGCGGCGGCCTTCTTCTCTTCGGGCTTGGGGTCGAGCGTGACGGTGCCGGCATCGGCGTCGATGAGCACTTCGCGGCCCGTGCCGAGACGGTCGCTCGCATCGGCTACGCCCACGAGCGTCGGGATCCCGAAGCTCGCGGCAAGAATGGCTGAGTGGCTTGTGACGCTGCCCGTTTCCATCACAATGCCGGCGATGTCGAGGTCGTCGCGCTCGCGTAGTTGCAGCATGTCCGCAGGCCCCAGCTGATCGGCAATGAGAATGAAGGAGTCGGCAAACTCTTCGGCCTTCAAGAGGCTCGCCTGCGAGCGGCGCCCAGCAAGCACGCGCTGAATGCGCTGAAAGACGCCGGAAATGTCTTCCAAGCGGTTGCGCAGGTAGTCGTTGTCGATCTGCTCGAAGTCTCGGCGGATCTGCTCGAGACGCAGCGAGAGCGCCCATTCCGCGTTGACGAGCTTTTCGCGGATGATGTCGGACGTTTCCGTGATGAGTGTCGGGTCCTGCAGAATCGTGCGGTAGACGTCGAGAAAGGCCGAAGCTTCCGCAGGAGCGTCCTCGTCGAGCGTTTCAGCGAGCTGTTCGAGCTGCTTGTCGGCAGAAGCCGCCGCCATGCGCAGGCGCTGGATTTCGCCTCGAACGGCGGCCTTGTCGATTGCGAACTGGTGGACCTCAAGGTCGGACGAAGAAAGCTGCAGCGTGAGGCCGCAGGCTACACCCGGGCAGACGCGCAACCCCTTCAGAGGCTTCGGAGGCTCAGCGGGTTCAGCGGGTTCAGCGGGCTCTGTTTCGGATGGCGTTTCAGCGTCGGCAGGCTTGACGTCTGCGGCGGCATCTGTTTTTTCAGGCTTTTCAGACTGCTTCGGAATGGAGGACGCCGGTTCATCGGCGGTTTTGGCGGAGGATTCATCAGCGGTCAGTTGCACGCCGGCCTTCAGTTCTTCGTTCGTCATGACCTTCGCCTCCGTCATCAGTTTTCCTCGCCGAAACGTTTGTCAAAGAGTTCGATGATGCTCTCGAGCGCAGCTTTTTCATCCGGGCCGTCCACGTTCAGTGTGAGCTCGGACCCAAAGGGCAGCGCCATTGTCATGAGGCCGAGAATGGACTTGGCATCCACGGCGCGCTTGCCGTGGGTGATCGTGATGGAGGAGCGGAAGAGTCCGGCGGTCTTGGCGAGCAGCGCGGACGGGCGGGCGTGAAGCCCCAATTTGTTTTTGACGGTAATCTGAACTTCAAGCATTGTCTGCGCGTCCGGATTGAGAGCTGAGACCCGCTCTTGCGGCGGCTTCGGCAAGCGTCATGACTTGCGCGGCGCCGGTGCCCGCAGGGGCATTCAGGGCGGCAACAACGGCGGGTAGGCTCGTGCCGCTGATGACGCAGATGCGGGGATCGTTGAGAAGTTGATGAGCGATGTTGGCGGGCGTTGCACCCAGGATGTCGGTGAAAACGACGACGCCTTGCGGGGCTTCCTCGAGCAGCCGTCGAATGCGCGCCTGCGCCTCGAGCAGCCCCGCCTCGACGTCCACTTCGTTGGGTACGTCGTATGCCTCGATGCGTTCAGCGGCCGTGTCGCCCGTCATGCTGTAGATGTGCATGGCGCAGGATTTCAGCGCGGACGCGAGCGGCTCATGAGCAATGATGCATATGCCGACAGTCACGATCTCTGGCTCCCACTACAATGATTCAATTGAATCTGAAATTTTAGCAGTTCGGGATTTTCCGTACTCGCAGGCGCCCGCAAATGTTTACTGGCGCATTCACTCAAGTAGAAGACAGATGGCCTTGATCCAATTCAGCTGCATTGCAACAGGACCCTTTATCACTTTCAAGGAAACGGCGGAGCGCATCTTCGAAGCTCTGGAAGAGCCCTTCCATGAGCAGGGTGCGTTTGCGGCGGAAGACCTTCCGGAAATCCTCGAGAAGCTTGATGAAGCGGCCGCCGCGGACAAGAAAAAGGAGCAGGAACTTGAGGCTGAACGTGAAAAGCGTCTGCGTACGGGGTCCTACGATGCCGAGCTGCGTGCGCTTGAAGCCGAAAAGGAACAGGCTGAAAAGAACAAGCATCGTGAAGATGCCGTGCGCCTCTATCAACGCATGGCGCCGCTTCAGGACATGATCCGCCGCGCCATTCGGCACAAGAAGGCGGTGATGTGGGGACCGCTCTGAGGTCTTCGAGGGCATTTTCCGGAATTATGGTGAGGAATCGCTTGCAATTCCCTGCGTCAGTTGGGAATGAGTGATTCCTCATTTTATATCTATGTAGCTACAAACATAGGGTTTCCACTAATTCGCAAGTAGCTACATAGGCATGAAGATAAAAATGTCGTCTTTCCTACTGCGACAGGGAAAAAGACGGGTTTTCATCTCTCAAATCTGGAAAATCTCATCGGATTCAACGAAGGGGCGGCAGGGCATTCCGCTTCATAGCATGCGCGCCGTGCATTTGGCATGAAAAAAGGCGATGTAGAGTGTTCTGAGAGTCATGCGGACATTTTCCGGATCGGTGACGTCAAATTGTCTGGAATGGCTTGCGGCAGTAGGGAATGAGTTGTTTTTCATTTTATGTCTATGTAGCTACAAATCTAGGGTTTTCACCAATTTTTGAGTGACTACATAGATATGAAGCTCAGGATGCTGTCTTCCTTACTGCCGCAAGGAAATCTGGGAGATTTTTTCAGTCAGATTCGGAAAATGCCGCCGAACGCATGGGTAGATGCAGTCAGGGCTTCCAGAACGCCCGAGAGAAGAGCACGAAGACCGTGAAGAGCTCCAGGCGGCCGATAAGCATGAGCGCAGAAAGAATGTCGAGCTGCAGACTTGTGAGCGCGTGGTAGTTCCCTGCGGGCCCAACAGCTCCGAGTCCCGGTCCCAGGTTCGTAATGGAGGCGATAGCTGCAGAAAGCGATTCAAGCGGCGGCAGGCCTGTGCCGAGAAGCAGCATGACGCCGACAATTATCGAAAGAAGCCAGATGAAGGCGTAGGAAAGAACGGAGAAGACGATGGAATCCGGAATCTCCGCACCGCCGTCGATCGTGACTGGCGTGACGGCGTTGGGGTAGAGAAGTCTTGTGAACTCGTGGCGCAGCTGCCGGAAGAGGATCACCACGCGCAGCATCTTGAGGCCGCCGCCCGTGGAGCCCGCACAGGAAACGACTGCTGAAGAAAGCAGCAGCAGGAAGGGAATCCCGTAGGGCCAGGCCGACCAGTCTGCGACGGCGTAGCCCGTCGTGGAGCCTACGCTCGCGGCGGCGAAGAATGCGGCGGCAAGCGCCTCGAACGGGTCGCCGAAAGTGCCGGCATGGTAGAGCCCCCAGGCGGTGCCGAGCGTCATGATCAAGAATCCCGTCAAGCAGGCGCGCGCTTCCGTGCTTCGCCAATAGAGTGCGAGGCTCTTTCTGCGCCAGGCAACGAAATGAAGCGCGAAGTTGAAGCTGCAGACGACCATGAAGACGGCTGCTGCCATGTTGACGGCAGTGCTCTCGAAGAAGGCGAAGCTAGAGTCGTGCGCGGCGATCCCCGAAAGGCTCACCGTGGTCATCATGTGCATCACGGCGTCCTGCCAACTCATGCCGGCCAAGTGATAGACCAGCACGCAGATCACCGAGATGCCGAAGTAGATGGTGTAGAGCGCCCGCGCAGTCTCCGCGATGCGGGGCGTGAGCCTCGTCTCCTTCATGGGGCCCGAGGTTTCAGCCTTCATGAGCTGCGTGCCGCCGATGCCGAGCAGCGGCAGAATCGCCACCGAGAAGACGATGAGCCCCATGCCGCCCAACCAGGAGAGAAAGCATCTCCAACCGTTGATGGAGGGCGGCAGATGATCGAGCCCCGTGATGACCGTGCTACCCGTCGTCGTGATGCAGGAGACGGCTTCGAAGTAGAGTTCTGACGGGCTCAGCTGAGGTTGGTTGAGCGCAAGCGGAACAGCCGCAAAGGCGCTCGTGAGCGTCCAGGAGAGCGTTACTAGAAGGAACCCGTGGCGAGCAGTGAGCTCCCGACGAAAGGGCAGGCATCCCGCAAAAAGCACGATGCCTGCGCAGAAGGTGATGCCCGCCGACCAGAGAAAGTCGAGCACGGCGCCGTCGCCTTCGAACCAGCTGTAGAGCGCAGGCACGAGCATGAGGCCTGCAAAGGCGATGAGCACTGAACCCAATGCATTGAGCGTGGGCAGAACCAGAAAGCGGAACATGCCTGAAGCCCTCAGAAGAAGCCGACGTCGACGGCAAAGAGCGCTTCGATTTTCGGAATCAGGCGGCGGTTGGGCACGAAGATGATGAGGCGGTCTTCGGGCTCGATCACGAGATCGAACTGCGCCATGAGCACTTCCGCCGCTTCACCCTCGCCCCGGATAAGCGCGGCGACGCTGCAGCCCGCAGGCAAACGCACATCGTGGATGCGCCGGCCGACTACCTTGGAGCTCTTCGTTGTGCCGTGCGCCGCAATTTCAAGCGCCTCCGCCGCTCCGTGGCGAAGCGTGCAGGCCGCCGTCACATCGCCGTGACGAACGTAGCGAATGATTTCATCAAGGGCGGCCTGGGTCTGAGACACCGTCACGTCGATCTGCGAACCTTCGATCAATTCGCCATAGATTCTGCGATTGACGAGTGCAATGGTCCGTTTGGCGCCGAGCTTCTTGGCAAGAAGCGTCGAGAGAATATTGTTTTCGTCGTCGTCTGAGAGTGCGATATAGAGGTCGCAGTTTTCCATGCCGGCCGAGAGGAGCGTGTCTTCGTCGTCAAAGTCGCCGTTCAGCACGATTGCGCGGGATTCGAGCGCAAGCGCGAGCTTTCTCGCTTTCTGGCGGTCCGCCTCGATCACTCGAATCGAAGAAGGAATGGCGCCCGTCTGGGCCGCTTCGCCCTCAAAGAGCTCCGTCACGATGCCGAGCGAGAGCTGGGCGCTCCCGGCGATGATGAGGCTTCGGGCGGCCTTGGCACGGCGCTTGAGCTGCGTGGTGACGAGCCGAGCGTGGCGGGCATCCGCAACGAAAGTCACTTCGTCGCCCGCTTCAATGAGCGTATTGCCCGTGAGCGTGAGGCACTGGTTGCGGCGAAAGAGCGCCGCAATGCGCGCACAGGCATTGGGGATGTGGGCGTTGAGCTCTCCCACGGGGCCGCCCACCATGGGGCTCCCCTCTTCGGCGCGCACGACCACGAGGCTTACGCGTCCTTCGGCGAATTCCTGCACCTGCAGGGCTTCCGGAATGTTGATGAGCTTGGTGAGGTAGCGCGTGAGGGCTTGTTCCGGCCAGATGACAGTGGTGGCGGCAAAGCCTTCTTCCTTGAGGATGCGGGGGTAGCTGCGCAGTTCTTCGTTGCGCACTCGCGCAATGCGCGTCGGAATGTTGAAGAGCTTTTCGGCAAGCAGCGTGGAGGCGAGGTTCGTTTCGTCGCTCGATGTGACCGCAATGAGAAGATCGGTGTCGCTCGCCGAAGCATCTTCAAGAAGGGTCGGGCTGAGAGCGTCGCCCACCATGCCGCGCAGGTCGAAGCGCGCCTGCAGGAGCGATATTCGCTCGGGGTCCTTGTCGATGACGGTGATGTCGTTGTCTTCGGAGACGAGGCTCTCGGCGACGGAGCTGCCGATGCGCCCCGCACCGATGATGATGATCTTCATGACGGCGTTCGACTACTTGTCGTCGAGCTGCAGGTGGTCGAGCGTGGAACCCCTCGGAAATTCGATGGAGTCGCGGTAGTCGATGCGCACAGCCGACTTTGAGGACGCGCCGCTCGGCGCACTGCTCGACATGTTGGAGTTCCCCGAAAGCGTCGAGGCGCTCGGGCGGGGCGTACTTGGCACTTTGCGCGCATTCTCCCGCATGGACTCAACGTCAAGCCCGAGCGTGCGGATCTTGCGGTAGAGGTGCGTGCGCTCCATGCCTGCATGGCGCGCGAGGTCGGCCATTGAGTGATTGAGGTGATTGAGCACCGTGTTGAAGTACGCGCGCTCGAAGTCGAAGAGCACGTCCCGGAAGGGACGATTGAAGTCGAGCGTGAGGCCGTATTCCCTGATTTCGAAGGAGGGCAGCAGGCCCCGGGGCTCATCCTGGGGCCGACGGGGGCGGCGCGGCTTGCCCTTCGCGCGATCTTCATTTGCCTGCTTCAGGAGGTCCTCCCACTTGGCCATGCCGTTCTTGATGCCGCTCAGGAGGAGCTTGAGCGAAATGGGCTTCTCGATGAAGTCGACTGCGCCGTCGTCAATCGCGCGCTGGGCGTGCTCAAGCGAGCCATGCCCCGACATGATGATGACGGGGAAGTTGAGCTGGTTCGAATATTTCCATTCCCTCAGAAGCGTCAGGCCGTCGACATCAGGCATCCAGATGTCGAGCAGCACGAGGTCGTAATGGCGCTCGGTCACGGCACGGCGGGCCTCGTCGGCATTAGCCGCAGTGGCGACGCGATAGCCCTGTTCAGCCAGGATTTCCGACAGGATGTTTCGGATGCCGAGTTCGTCGTCGACGATGAGAATTTCTGTCATTTTTCTGTTGAGGAATGCTGCTCGTCTTGCTGAGAAGTCTGCACGGACTGATCCATGCGGCCTGCAGCCGCAAGGTGCTCGAAGAGAATGTCGATCTGAGCGCCGTAGACCAAGGAACCGCTCGGATCCATGCGGTTGGAGAGCCGAATCACCGCGCGGTGCTCGTCGATGATCTTCTTGACCATCGGGAGCCCGAGGCCCGTGCCTGTGGGCTTTGTCGTCACGTAGGGCTCGAAGGCGCGATCGAGAATATTTTCGCTGAAACCAACGCCGTTGTCATGCAGATGGAGCTGTACGGCATTCATGCCGCCGTCCGTCATGATGTGGCGTGTCTGGACAACGATGCCGGGGTCGGTGCCTTCGGCCGCGTCAATACTGTTCTTGACGAGATTATGCAGGACTTGCCGAAGCTGCGCAGGGTCGCCTTCGATGCAGGGAATGCCCTCTTCGAGGTCGAGCTTGATTCGCGTGCCGGCTTCCTGATAGAGCTGCGCGATGTCCACGAGGAATTCGTTGAGATCAACGGCCGAGAGCTTGGCGTGAGGAAGCTTCGCGTACTCTCGGAAGTCGTTGACCATCTGCTTCAGGGCGTCCACCTGCGTGGTGATTGTGCCGATCGCACGGTGAAGCACGTCGGCGTCTTCGTCGTTCAGCTTGGGGTCAAGACGAAATTCAAGGCGCTCAGCTGCAAGCTGAATAGGCGTGAGAGGATTCTTGATTTCGTGAGCAAGGCGCCTTGCCACTTCGCCCCAGGCTGTGGCGCGCTGCGCCTCCATGAGCTTCGTGACGTCGTCGAATACGATGACGAGGCCAAACCGGCCGTTGCCGAGCGGCATTTTCGAGAGCTTGAGAAAGAGCGGAATGTCGCCCGACGGACGCGCGAGATCGTACTCAAGGTTGGCCGTCGAGGCGTCGGCGCCGAGCGAGAGCGAAAGCTGACAGTTGTGCACGGCTTGCGCGAGATCGGGGTTGACGGCGCTGAAGGGTTCGCCCCTCTGACAGCTCTCTGCACCGAGAATCTGCTGCGCAGCCACGTTGGCCGTGACGATGACGTCCGAGCGGTCGAGCACCACGACGCCCGACGAGATGTTGGCGAGCACGCTTTCGAGATAGGCCTGCGTCTGCTCGGCGCGGCGGCGCTGTTCATCGATTGCCCGGCGGGAGGCCGACACCTCGCGGATCATCTGGTTGAAGGACTGCGTGAGCACGTTGATCTCGTTGCTCCCGGGGAATTCCCGGATCGGCTGAAAGTTGCCGTCCGCCAAACGGCGGGTGCCCTGCTCGAGCTGCTGCACGGGGGCGACCGTGCGGCGGGCGAACGAAAGCGCGGAGGCGAGCGCCCCCAAGGCTCCGAGGAGCATCACGAGAAGCAGCGTGCTTGCGTAGATGCTCTGCAGCGACTCGCGAGAAAGCACGAGCGTTTGATAGTCGCGGTAGCCGGCTACAAGCATGGCGGCGTTGCGGGCGGTTTCGGCTGCAACGGGCTGAATGAGCTGCAGGTAGAGCTGCTGGCGCACGAGCGAGATGCCGGGGGCGGCGCCTGTGAGGCCGAGCGCCCCCATGGCCGGGGCAGAGGCTTCGTCCTGCGAGTTCGGAGGCGTCGGATCGCTCGTGATGGGCACGATCACGCGGATGGAGAGCTTTCCGTCGCGCAGCGCATCGTAGTTCTCGAATGCGTCGCCGTCGATCACGCTGTAGATCCCCGTGTTCTTGACGGTCTGGATCTGCGAGGCGCTCGGCATGTCGGGCATCAGAACATTTATACGGCTCCCGGCGGCGGCGACGGCGGTGCCGTTCGACAAGAAGACCAGGGCTTCCTGATTCTGGCGGTTCTCAAGAAGCTTGAGAAGTTCGGGAAGAATGACCGATACGGGCGTATTGGCAAGAAGGCTCGCCATGTGCCGCGCCTGAATTTCAGCCTGCTGCTGCTGCTCGGTGAGGATGCCTCGGGTGATGGTGACGCCCGAGTCGAGCGCCTTCTCGACGCGCACGTCGAACCAGGAATTAATCGAACGCGAGATGAAGACCGAAGAAACGAAGTAGATGAGCGCGCAGGGCACGAGCACCATGCCCGATATCGTAGCCGCAAGCCTCACGGTCATCTTCGCGCCGAACTCGCGGCGGCGGATGCTGGAGACCAATCGGTAGACCATCACGCCCACGACGGCGAAGAGCACGACGGCGATCGCCTGATTGATGAGGAGAAGAACGGGAAACCACCGCTCGAAGAGCTTCGAGTCCGAGCTCGTGGCGGCCAGCACGAAGAGCGACAGGCCGGCGAGCCCCAGGGCGGTGAAGAATACGGCGCGTAGCCACGCAGGCATGGATTTACTCCCTGCGGCTCTCAGCGGCCTCTGCCGCATTCAGGATGTCCGCCGGAATCTCGATTTCAGCGGGGTCGCTCTCCACAACCCAGTGATCGGAATCCTGGTTCGTGACCTGCATGGGCTTGGGGAGCTTGCCGGCGTCGAGGCCGAAGCGCAGCTCCGCAGTGGTGCCGGGCTTCACGTCGCCCGCGCCGGCAACGCGCCAGCGGCGGATGTTCTTGATGTAGGGAAGCGCTTCTTCGAGGCTGTCGAAATTGAGCGAATAACCGCTGTAGGAGACGGCGTAGCGACGCGTCAACGGATTGAAGGCAAGCCGAATCGTGAAGGTGCTCGACGCCACAGACTTGTCGAGCCAGTACCAGCGGCTTTTCGTAAGGTCGAAGGAATACGCGAAGTAGAGCGCGATTCCGCGGTGCATTGCGTTGATGAGAGGCGTCGGCAGATCGAACTCGTAGTGCGCCTCGATGAAGAGTCCAGGAGGTTCTCCCGGCTCGTCCAGCGTGAGTTTTGCCCCCATGAGCTCCGCCCGGGCGCACCACGCGGCGTCGGCCGCCAGCGCGCACGCGATCAGCACGGGCGCGAGCTTAGCGGCATGGCGAAGAGAGCTTGGCGGAATCATGGGGAAGACGAACGAGATCAGCGCTTCGTGAGGAGCGCATAGAAGAACCCGTCGTGCACGAGCGGCTCGGCCTCATCGGGGTCGAACGCGCGGTCGGCATGGTCGGCGGGGATCAGACTCATCATACCTGCAGGAGCGCCCTTGAACGCAGTGAGCTCGGCGTCGCTGTTGGCGGCCGTGAAGCGCTTCACCTGCTCGGGGCCTTCTTCGGGGAAGATCGAGCAGGTGCAGTAGAGGAGCCTGCCGCCCTTCTTCACAAGGGGCCAGAGCGCCTTCAAGAGCCTCGCCTGTTCGCGCGCAAGGCGCGCGGGATCTTCAGGGCGGCGCGACCAGGGCACGTCGGGCTGGCGGCGCACGATGCCGCTCGCCGTGCAGGGGGCGTCGAGCAGAACAGCGTCGAACAATTCGCCGGAATTCCATTCGCTCACCATGGCGGCGTCAGCAGAGCGCACCTTAGCCTTGAGCCCGAGGCGCGAGAGCGTGTGCTTGATTAGCACGGCGCGCTCCGGGTCGATTTCGAGCGCCGTGACGTCGCAGTCGGCAGCTTCAAGAAGGTGCGCGGTCTTGCCGCCGGGAGCGGCACACGCGTCGAGAATGCGTTCGCCCGCTTTGGGCGCGAGGATTTCGGCCGCCATCTGGGTGCCCGCATCCTGCACGGAAACGACGCCCTCCATGAAGCCCGGGATGTCCTTCACGGGCATGGGCTTTTCAAGCTCCACAGCGGAGAGCCCCACGCGGCGCGCGGGAATCCCGAGGCGTTCGAGCTCGGCAAGATAAGCTTCGGGCGTTGACCTGCGGACATTGACGCGCAGCGTCATCGGCGCGTGAAGCGTTGCGATGCGGAGCATCTCCTCCCAATCGTCGGGATGAGCGCTTCTCACGCGCTCGATCCACCAGAGGGGCGCATTGAAGCGGACGTCGGGATCCTTCATGAGCTCGGCCGTAATGGCTTCGCGCTCCCTCAGGAAGCGCCGCAGCACGGCGTTGATAAGGCCCGCGAAGCGCGTCGTGCGCTTCGAGATGCGAGCGGCGCTCACGGCTTCGTTCACGAGCGTGAAGTCGCTGTAGCCGCCTTCGGCAAGAAGCGCAATGGCGATCTCGAGAAGTCCCATCACAGGCGGAGGCGGCGGGCTCGAGAGAAGTCCCTCGGCCGCAGCCTGCGAGAACGCGCGGCGGCGCAGCGCCGCGTAGAGGATCGACTGCAGGGCCGCACGGCTCTGGGGCGGCAGTCCCGCGGAGGCGGCGTCGAGCGCGGAAGAGAGCGACGCGCCTTCATGCATGCGCCTGCGCGCATCGGCCGCATGAAGGATGAGCTGCCGCAGCGGCAGCTGCTTGGGGGAAGATGCATTCGTCATTGAAGCACCTCGCCCTTCTGGATGCGCAGACCCTGAACCACGGATTGGGCAGGACCTCGGGCCTTGCCCGGACGCTGCAGTTCGGTCATGAGAAGCGCGCCCGCACCGCAGCGGACGACGAGGTCCCTGCCGGCTTCGAGCACTTCTCCGGGAGCGCCGGCTTCGGCCTCAACGGCATGCGCGCTCCAGACTTTGACGGCGACGTCGCCGTGCATGAATTCAAGTCCGGGAAAGGGCGTGAAGGCGCGCAGACGACGCGCGATCACCTCGGCCGATTCGTCCCAGCGGATGCGCTTTTCCGTTTTGAGAAGTTTTTCAGCGTAGAGGACGCCTTCTTCGGGCTGGGGCGTGGAGTCGAGTTCGCCCGCATGTTCAAGCGCTTCGACAAGAAGCTTGGCGCCCATGTCGGCGAGTCGGTCCGTGAGCGTTGCGGTTGTGTCTTCAGCGGTGATGGGCGTGCGGACCTCTTCCACCATGGGGCCCGTGTCGAGCCCGAGCTCCATCTTCATGAGCGTGACGCCCGTTTCGGCGTCGCCCGCTTCGATGGCGCGCGAAATGGGAGCTGCGCCGCGCCAGCGGGGCAGGAGGCTCGCGTGGATGTTGAGCGCCTTGATGTCGCCCGCGCGGCCGATGCCTTTGGTGCAGTCGAGCACAGGCTGCGGCAGGATCAGGCCGTAGGCGGCCACCACGAGAAGATCGGCTTCGAGCGACTTCAGGCGTTCATGCAAGGCGGCGGCCCCTTCGGGATCCTTCTTGAGGCTCAGCGTGACGGGTGAGGCGACCTCGATGCCGAGCTTCTGCGCGAGCACCTTGACGGGCGAGGGCGTGAGCTTCATGCCGCGGCCGCTCGGGCGGTCGGGCTGCGTCAGAACGAGCGGAATATCGTGCCCGGCATCGGCGAGCGCTTGAAGCGCGGCGGCGGCGAAGTCGGGCGTACCGGCGAAAATAATTCTCATGGGGTTCGGTTCGAGCGGTTGTGGAACGGATGCATTCTAGAAGAGCCGCCTATGATGTGCCTCTTGGGGGAGATTCTGGAGAAGCGCCATGAGCGGTCAGGAAGTGCTTGAAAGTCAGGGATTTCGATACGCGTATCAGCGTTGGGGCGACGCAGATGCGCCCGCAGTGGTGCTCCTCATGGGCCTGGGGCTGCCCAAGGAGGCCTGGCCCGAAACGCTTGTTTCGGGGCTCCTCGCCGAGGGCTTTCAGGTCATTGCGCCAGACAATCGGGATGCGGGCGCGAGCTCGCGCATGACGGGCTGGCAGGTATCCGGGGCAGACGTCTTTTCAGCCATCGTCCGCACGGTGCTGAAGCGCCCGGTGTCGGGAGGCTATGCGCTTGAAGACATGGCGCTGGACCTCGAGCGGCTGCTCGACCATCTCGGCATCCGCCGCGCGCACATCGCGGGCATCTCGATGGGCGGCATGATCGCGCAGGTCTTCGCGTCCCAGTGCCCCAACCGGGCGGCGACGCTTACGTCTATTTCTTCGGCGGTGGGGAACCCCAGAACGGGGTTGGGAAAGCTGAGGGCCATCGCTGCCGTATCAGCCATGCGGCCCGACGATGGTCCGGAAGCGGCGGCGCGGCACTACAAGCGCATTTTGAAAACACTTGCAGGTCCCAAGTATCCGCCTTCGGAAGCGGAGCTCTTAGAGGCCGTGAAGCTCAAGATTGCCTACGACGCCATAGCGACCCGCAGGCAGCTCGTGGCGCTTCTCGCGAGCGGCGACCGCACGCGGCAGGTGCGCGAGCTGAGGACGCCGACGCTCGTCATTCATGGGAAGGACGACCCGCTGCTGCCCTTCAGGGCCGGTGAAGAGACGGCCTCGCTCGTGCGGGGCGCAAAGCTCATCGCGGTTGAAGGCTTGGGCCATCAGCTCGCGCCCGCACTGATGGAGTCCTACGCCAAGTGGATCGCGGCGCACTGTCACGCCCACCCGGCGTGAGGCATCAGGCGCGGGCTTCTTCGCGCGCGCGGTCTTCGCGGCGGAGCTTGCGCAGCTTCGTGCAGGCGCGCTGCTTCTTGAGCTGGCTCAGGTGGTCGATGAAGACCACGCCGTCGAGGTGGTCCATCTCGTGCTGCACGCAGACGGCGAGAAGCCCCGTGCATTCAAGTTCGAACGTTTCGCCCTTCACGTTCTGCGCGCGGACGCGCACTTCGCCCGGGCGCTTGACGTGCTCGTAGAGGCCCTTGAGCGAAAGGCACCCTTCCTCGTGGTCGACGAGCTCGCCCTTGGCTTCAATGAGCTCGGGGTTGATGAGGACGAGCAGATCGGAATTGTCGTCCGTCACGTCGATCACCACCACGCGCTTGAGAATGCCCACCTGATTGGCGGCGAGACCGACGCCGGGGGCGGCGTACATGGTTTCGGCCATGTCGTCCACGAGCGTCTTGATGGCGTCGTTGAATTCGACGACGGGCTCGGCTTTGGCGGCGAGCTTCGGGTGCGGATACTGAAGGATGGGCAGTTTGGCCACTTTCGGGCTTCTCCTCAATGGTTTGGCAGGTTCGGGCTTTTGCGGCCCGCGAGTCGGTGCATTATAGATTTGAGCGATTTTTCTTTTTTGAGGAGCCCCCATGCCTATTACTGCGCTGCACCGCGAAGAAGCTGAAGACTGGATTCGGCTTGCGTTCGTGCCGGAACTTCCGGTGCCTCTGGCGCTGAAGGCCGTGCAGGTCTTCGGCGGTGCGGCCGAAGCCTTGAGCGCACCCTTGAAGGACCTCGCCCGCGAGGTGGGCGGCCGAACAGCCGAGGCCATGCGGGCCGTCGGAAGAGGCTCGTGCGACGCGGAGCTCGAGCTCGTGATGGATTGGCTTGAATCGAAGCCCATGTCGGCGCTTCTGCCCATCTACGACCCGCTTTATCCGCAGGGCCTCATTGAAGCCGGCTCTGCGCCTCTCGTGCTTTATCTGGCGGGTGATTTCGATGTATTGGAAAAGCCCCGCATCGCTCTGGCCGGGACTGAAGCGCCGGATGAAGAAGGCCGCAGGAACGCCGCGGACTTCGCCGCGGCGATCTCCCGCGCGGGCATGACGGCGGTGTCTGCTCTGGAATCTTCTTCGGGCATTGCGGGGGCGGCGCTCGAAGGGGTGCTCTCCGTGCGCGGCGCGCCGATTGCGCTTTTAGCGACGGCACCCGACCGCGCATTGGGAAAGAGCGCGCCGCTGCAGCGCCGGGTGCTCGACGAGGGCGGCCTTCTGGTCTCCGCAGTACGCCCCGGCTACGGCGTAAGCGAAGAAAGCCGGCAGGTGCGGGATGTACTCCTCGCCGCATTTGCACCGACGCTTCTCGTGGTTGAAGCCGACAGGAGCGATCCGGCGCTTTTGGTGGCGCGCCAGGCGGCCGACGCGGGCGTTCAGGTGGGCGCAGTGCCGGGGAGCATTCATAATCCGCAGTACAAGGGTTGCCATCGTCTGATACGAGACGGTGCGGCGCTCGTGGAGACGCTTTCGGATCTTGGAGTGCGCAGACAACTGCGCTAATGCCATAATGCGCGCGTATTTTTTCGGGACGACGGATGAAGTCTCGATAAACACGCAAGAAGAACAACATTTTTTGATTTTCAGCGCCTCGTCGTCATAAGAGGTGCATGAGGAGTAGGTGCCATGGGACAGACCTTGGTGATCGCGGAAAAGCCTTCGGTGGCCGGCGACATTGCGCGTGCACTGGGCGGCTTCAAGAAGAACGGCGACTTCTGGGTGAGCGAGTCCATGATCGTGGGGTCCGCCGTCGGCCATCTGCTCGAGATCAAGGCTCCGGAAGAGTACGACGTGAAGCGCGGCCGCTGGTCGTTCGCGAATCTTCCGGTGCTGCCGCCTTATTTCGATCTGCAGCCCATCAAGAAGTCTGAAAAGAAGTTCGAGGGGCTTGCCAAGAAGATCCGCAGCCGCAGCGTCACCGACATCATCAACGCATGCGATGCGGGGCGCGAGGGCGAATTGATCTTCCGCTACATCATTCAGGCGACTGGGTCGAAGAAGCCCATTCGCCGTTTGTGGCTGCAGTCGATGACGAAGGCCTCCATTCAGAAGGCCTTCAAGGAGCTGCGCACCGACGCCGAAATGAAGCCCCTTGAGGAAGCTGCGCGCAGCCGCTCCGAAGCCGACTGGCTCGTGGGCATCAACGGCACGCGCGCACTCACGGCCTTCAACTCGAAGGACGGCGGCTTCTTCCTCACGACCGTGGGCCGCGTGCAGACGCCGACTCTCGCGATCGTCGTGAGCCGCGAAGAAGAAATCACGCACTTCAAGCCCCAGGCCTACTGGGAGGTGCGCGCGACCTTCGGCGCTCAGGCGGGCGACTACGAAGCCACCTGGGTGGACGCCAACTTCAAGAAGACGAAAGGGCAGTCGTCCGACCTCAAGGCCGAACGCCTCTGGACGGAAGCCGAGGCCCGCGCGATCGTCGCCAAGTGTCAGGGGAAGACCGGCATTGCGACCGATACCAAGAGCCGCTCGACTTCCGCGCCTCCGGCGCTCTTCGACCTCACGAGCCTTCAGCGCGAGGCCAACAGCCGCTTTGGGTTCCCGGCCAAGATGACGCTCGCGATCCTGCAGCGCCTCTACGAGCGCCACAAGGTGCTCACCTATCCGCGTACCGACTCCCGAGCGCTCCCCGAAGACTATCCGGAGACGATGAAGGAGACGCTTACTCACCTTCAGCGGATCGACGCCTACAACGCCTTCTCGGGCGAAATCCTGATGAACGGCTGGGTGAAGGGCGACAACAAGCGCATCTTCGACAACAAGAAGATCAGCGACCACTTTGCCATCGTGCCGACGGGCGAAATCCCGAAGGAGCTCGAAGAGACCGAAGAGAAGATCTACGACCTCGTGGTGCGCCGCACCATGGCGGCGTTCTTCCCGTCCGCGGTCTTCGACGTGACGACCCGCGAGACGATCGTCGAGGGCGAAAAGTTCGTGGTTGAAGGCAAGGTGCTCGTGGAGCCGGGCTGGATGACCGTCGTGGGCCGCACCGGCCGCACGCAGTCGGATCTCTGCCCCATTGAGAACGGCGAATCGGTTGCCGTGAAGGAAATCGCCGACGAAGCCGACCAGACGCGTCCGCCCGCCCGCTTCACCGATGCAACGCTTCTTTCCGCCATGGAGTCTGCGGGCAAGAAGCTCGATACGGATGAGCTCCGCGATGCCATGGCCGAAAAGGGTCTCGGCACGCCGGCGACGCGCGCGCAGACGATTGAAGGCTTGATCGAGCAGAAGTACCTGCGCCGCGACGGGCGCGACCTCGTGCCCAACGCCAAGGCCTTCCAGCTCATGCAGCTCGTGCGCGGCCTCAAAATCGACGAACTCACGCAGCCCAAGCTCACGGCCGAGTGGGAGCACAAGCTCTCGCTCATCGAGAAGAACCAGGCGTCGCGCGACGAATTCATGGCGGAGATCCGCTCGATGACCGAGCGCATGGTGGCCTCCGCCAAGCAGTACGAAGGCGACAGCGTGCCGATCGTCAATCCGATTCACTTCCACAACCGCTGCCCGGCCTGCGGCGGCGAGATTGTCGAGAACTACCGCCGCTACGCCTGCACGACACCGGGCTGCTACTTCTCACTCTCGAAGCACCCGTCGGGCCGCACCTTCGAAATCGATGAGGTCGAAGAGCTCCTCGCCAACCACCACGTCGGGCCGCTCTCGGGCTTCATGAGCCGCCGCGGGTTCTCCTTTGAGGGCGAGCTCGTGCTTGAGCGCGACAAGGAAACCGGCCAGTGGGGCATGCGCTTCGCGTTCGAGGAGCGCCCCGAAGTGGACGAAGGCGAAATCGCCTCCGCGCCCGTGGTGGGCGAGTGCCCTGCCTGCCGCGGCCGCGTGCTCGACCTCAACGATCAGTACATCTGCGAGCATGCGGTGAACGATCCGCGCACCTGCTCCTTCCGCATGGGGAAGACCATCCTGCAGCGCGAGCTCAGCTACGAAGATGTGGCGACGCTTCTCACGGAAGGCCGCACGAAGCTCCTCGACGGCTTCATCTCCAAGCGCACGAACCGTCCCTTTAAGTCCTTCCTCGTGTGGGATCCGAAGAAGAAGTCCGTGGTCTTCGAGTTTGAAAAGCGCGAGAAGACGGAAAAGACTGAAAAGTCGGAAGAGGAAGCTCCCGCCAAGAAGACGGCGAAGCCCCGCACCCGCAGCACAACGAAGTCCGAATGATCTGACGCCGCAGAGAAAAGCGCCGTTTTGCCTTGAGCAGAACGGCGCTTTGTTCGTTTAGGGGTTCGGCTCTGAGGTCAGGCCGATTTGGCTGCTCCGTACACCTTTTATGTTTGAATTCCGTGCGGTTTTACACGGAATGCCAAGATAAAAGGTGTGATGGAGCACAATCATCTTTGATTTTCTTGAAGAACCAAAGAAAAGCCGCCGATCGGCATCAAGTCCGGATCGGCAGCATCGCGAACTGTGCGGGCGTCAAGCCGCAGGCGGCGTCTGCGGAGCCGCCAGAGCGGGCTTTGCGGGATCGCCCTTGTTCTTGCGGGTGATGAGCACCTGGTCGATCTTGTTGTTGTCGACGTCCATCACCTCGAATGTGTAGCCGGCATAGACCACCTTGTCGGTGCGCTTCGGAATCTTGCGGAGCATGTACATCATGAAGCCCGCCACCGTTTCGTAGGCAGAGTCTTCCGGGAATTCGTCGATTTCGAGCGCGTGCTCGAGGTCGTCCACGGGCGTAGCGCCGTCGACGAGCCACGTGTTCTCGTCGCGCTGAATGATCTGAGAATCCTCGTCGATCGTCACGAGGTCGCCCATGACGGTCGACATGACGTCGTTGATGGTGATGATGCCGACCACGAGCGCGTACTCGTTGAGGATGACGGCGAAGTCCGAGTGCGTGCGTTGGAAGGTGTTGAGCACTTCGGAAAGCGTGAGCGAGTCCGGAATGAACTGCACGCCCTGCACGAGCTTGGGATCCTTGAAGGTGATGGGCTTTTCTTCAAGCACGCAGCGCAGGAGGTGCTTGGAGTCGACGAACCCCACGACGTGGTCGAGATCCTTGTCGCAGACAAGGAAGCGGTTGTAGGGAACGGTCCCCACCTTGGCGCGGATGCTCGCCTCCGTTTCGTCGAGCGTGAAGTAGACGATGCTTTCGCGCGCCGTCATGGCCGACGGCACGAGGCGGCTTTCCATCTCAAAGACGTTCTGAATGACCGCTTCTTCCTGCGGAGCAATGAGGCCGGCGGCAGCGCCCGCGCCCACGCTCGCGAGAATGTCTTCCGACGTGATCGCTTCCTGGCGCTTCGTGGGGATGCCGAGCGACTTAATGCAGGCGTCGGAGAGGCGCTCAAGCATGTAGACGAAGGGCTTGAAGACCGTGATGAAGAGCCGCATCGGGCGCACGGCGAACATGGCGACGGCTTCAGGGCGCGCAATGGCGAGGCGCTTCGGCAGAAGGTCGGCGAAGATCACGAAGAGTGCCGTGGCGATCAGAAAGGAGATCACGAAGCTGGCGTGGCCCCAGTCGTGGTTGGGAAGCACCTTGGCGAGCGCCCATTGGAAAAAGGGCGAGAACGCCGCGTCGCCCACGATGCCGCCCAAAAGCGTGAGGGCGTTGAGTCCGATCTGCAGGGCCGAGAAGAGCTGCCCCGGATGTTCGCGCATCTCGAGAACCATGGCCGCCCGCCGGTCGCCGTCATCGGAGAGCGTCATCAGGCGGGTTTTGGATGCGGCGGAAAGTGAGATTTCGGCCGAAGAGAAAAACGCGCTCAGGATGACGAGGCACAAGAGTCCGAGGACTTGCGGCAGGGAGGAAGTCATGAGAAAACCGATAGGCAGAACAGACAGAAAAGAAGATGTAGGACGGCGCAGAAAGTCTCGGCAACGAGGTGCAAAGCTTCACGCCGACGCGGCGGCAAATTAGACGCAGATCATGAAGTATAGCACATTGTATTTACTAACTGTTTGTTTTTTGGAGCTATTTTCCCGATACGCTTCGCAATCGCAGATAATTGCGACATGTATACCTGAAGCGCTCAAGCTAAACTCGGAGGCTTGAGCTGCCGTCGGCTGCTTCTTTACCCACAAGGCATAAACAATGAAGACCACTCTTATTTCCGCCGCAGTCGTCGCCGCTGCGGCCACCGCCGCCTCGCCCGTTTTTGCCGGCGCGGTGCTCGACAAGATCCGCGCGGCCGATCAGCTCGTCTGCGGCGTCAATACGTCTGCGCCGGGCTTCTCGAGCGCAGACAGCAAGGGCCATTGGGAAGGCCTCGACGTGAACCTCTGCCGCTCCGTGGCGGCCGCCGTTCTCGGCGACGCCGACAAGGTGAAGTACGTGCCGCTGAGCTCCACGCAGCACATGACGGCGCTCGCTTCCGGGCAGATCGACATGCTCGCGCGCAACACGACCTGGACGATGACGCGCGACGCGAGCCACGGCAACATCTTCGTGGCCGTCTCCTACTACGATGGTCAGGCTTTCATGGTCCCCAAGAGCCTGGGCGTGAAGAGCTTGAAGGAGCTCGACGGCGCGACCGTCTGCGTGCAGACGGGTACGACCACGGAGAAGACCACGGCTGACTATTTCCGCTCGCACGGCATGGAATACAAGACCGTCGTCTTCGACACGACGGAAGCCACGCAGAGCGCCTTCCTTTCGGGCCGCTGCGACGCCTACACGTCCGACATGTCCGACCTGGCCGGCGTGCGCACCGTGGCGCCGGACCCCTCGAAGTTCGACATTCTTCCCGAAACCATCACGAAGGAGCCTCTCGGGCCGGCCGTGCGCCGCGGCGACTGGGAGTTCTATGAAATCGTCCGCTGGTCCTTCATGGCCTTCCTGAACGCAGAAGAACTCGGCGTCACCAAGGCGAACGTCGACCAGATGCGTGCGGAGTCGAAGGACCCCAACGTGATGCGCCTCGTGGGCACGGGCGAAGACATGGGCCGCATGCTCGGTCTCGACAAGGACTGGTCCTACCGTATCATTAAGCAGGTCGGCAACTACGGCGAATCGTGGAACCAGTACTTCGGGCCGACGTCTCCCCTCAATCTCCCGCGCGGGATGAACAAGCTCTGGACGGAAGGCGGCCTGATGTACGCCATGCCGATCCGCTGATCCCTTGTTCCGGCGCGGAGCCCTTCCGCGCCAGCAGAGGCTCCAGGACCTGATGCGAGGCCTGGGGCCTTTTTGGTTTTCATCCTTAGACTTCCCTCAAAAATGTTTGCTAGAGACAGCTTCGGCATCGTGCCGGGCGACGAAGCTTGGCTTGCGCGCGAAAAGGCGCGCCGCCGCCGCGAGTACACGATTCAGGCGGCATTGATTCTGGTGCTCGTGGCGTTCATCGCCGTGATGGCTTCGAACGTTGCAGAGAACCTCGCCGCCAAGAACATCCACAGCGGCTTCGCGTTCCTCGACCACCGAGCGGGCTTTGAGATCAGCGAGCAGCTGATTCCCTATTCGAGCAGCGATCCGCTCTGGAAGGCTTTTCTGACGGGGCTCCTCAATACGCTTCGCGTTTCGGCCTGCACGATCGTGTCGGCGACGGTGCTCGGCATCATCGTGGGGCTGATGAGGCTCTCTCGGAACGGCGTCGTGCGGTTTCTGGGCGCGGCTCATGTCGAGGCCTACCGCAACGTGCCGCTTCTCGTGCTGCTTCTCGCGCTCTACCTCGTCGTGACGGAGCTCCTGCCGGGCGTGCGGCAGGCCTGGCATCTGGGCAACTGGATCTATCTCTCCAAAACGGGGCTTCTCTGCGCCGTGCCCGTCTGGGGCGTGAAGGCACTTCTCGGCAGCCTCGCCGCAGGCGCCGTCGGCGGGTGGATAGCCGCCAAGGCAATCGCCGCCAGGCAGACGGATCTCATCGCCAAGACGGCGGGCTTCGGGGTGTTCGTGCTGCTTGCCTTCGCCGTCTGGGTCCTCTGCGGTGCTGTGGGCGGCTGGGACCATCCGATCGCCACGCGCTTCTCGATGCGTGGCGGGGCGGCGATGACCCCTGAATTCCTCACCCTCTGGGTGGGCCTCACGCTCTTCACGTCGGCTTCCATTGCGGAAATCGTGCGCGCGGGCGTCGAGTCGGTGCGCCCGGGCCAGTGGGCGGCTGCGGCCGCTCTGGGGCTGAAGCCCGGCGAAACCGTGAGCTACGTGATCTTCCCGCAGGCGATGCGCCTCATCATGCCGCCGCTCTCGAGTCAGTTCATGACCTTGACGAAGAACTCGTCGCTCGCCGTCATGGTGGGCTATCCCGACCTCGTCAACGTGGGCACCACCGTGATGAACGTTACGGGCCAGGCGCTCGAAGTGATCTGCATCATCATGGGGGTCTATCTCACGGTGAACATCATCATTTCGCTCGTCATGAATCACTTCAACGCGCGCATCATGCGCGCTCCGCAGTAAGGAGGCCGTCATGGCGGAAATTCAAACCGTCGGCAATCCGGGCGGGTGGCTTGCGCGCCTGAAGGAGAGCTGCTTTTATTCGCCCGCGGCGAGCGTGCTCTCCATCGCGCTCGGGCTCGTGATCCTTGCGGTCGTGGGCTTCGTCCTCAACTGGGGCGTCGTCAACGCCGTCTGGGAGCCCAATCCCGCCGCCTGCCGCGAGGCGAGCGGAGCCTGCTGGGGCTTCGTCGCCGAAAAGTGGCGTCTCATCATCTTCGGGCGCTTCCCTTATGAGCTTCAGTGGCGCCCGGGCCTCGCCACGATCATCATCGTCGGCATGCTGGTGCTCTCGGCCGTGCCGGCCTTCTGGTCGCACAAGGGCCTGCGTGCGCTCCTCTGGGGGTGGGCTGCGGCCTTCATCGCCTTCTTCGTGCTCATGAGGGGCGGCGTCTTCGGGCTCGAACCCATCGGAACCGACATGTGGGGCGGTCTTCCCCTTACGGTCATCATCACGCTCTTCGGCATGGCGGCCTCGTCTCCGCTCGGCGTGCTGCTCGCGATCGGGAGGCGCAGCCAGATGCCCGTCATTTCGGCTGTTTCGACGGGCTACATCGAGCTCGTGCGAGGCGTGCCGCTCATCACGGTGCTCTTCGTTGCCACGTTCGTCTTCCCGCTGCTGCTCCCCGAATGGCTTCAGTGCGATGCCTTCTGGCGAGTGGCGATCGGCATTGCGCTCTTCCAGGCGGCCTACATGGCGGAGACCGTCCGCGGTGGCCTGCAGACGATCCCGCAGGGGCAGTATTCGGCCGCCCGCTCGCTCGGACTTACGGAGCGCCAGTGCTACCAGCACGTGATTCTGCCGCAGGCTCTGGTCGCCATCATTCCGGCCTTCGTGAACAGTCTTCTCTCCTGCTTCATGGACACCTCGCTCGTAACGGTAGTCTCCATGTACGATCTGACAGGGAGTCTGAAGCTTGCATTGGGCGACGCCGTCTGGCGCGCCTACTTCATCGAGGGTTACGTCTTCATCGTGATGGTCTACTTCGTCGCGAGCTTCATCATCTCGCGCTACAGTCAGTGGCTTGAGCTTCGGCTTAAGGGCGCGAAGTCCCGCCGCGTCGTCCGCATCTGAGGTCAGCAATGAAATTTCATGAACACATCATCCGCGTCACCGTTCCTGGTCTTCCCTGCGAGATCACTCGCGAGGAGCTTGTCGCCGGTGTCGCCGACTTTGCGCGCCGTCCCGAGCACTATCTCGAAGAGGTGACGAAATCCGTGATTACCTCGGAAGAGGGCCGTGGTTCGGAGCCTGGAAGCACCTCCTTCGAGCGCGACATCTACTTCGGACCCCACGTTTTCCACGAGAAGATTCAGCTCGGAGCCGACGGCAACTACACCTCGCGCTTCGATGGCATGAAGGGGCGTCCGGCCTCGGACTTCACGATGCAGATCGAGGAGCCCGAACCCGGCGAGCTCTTCATCCGCTTCATGTACTTCGAGGACCGCCCCGAGGATCCCGCGGGTACAGTGAAGTCTCCGCACGAGCAGCAGCTTGAGTACCTGCGCCGTCTTGCCTACGAGAGCAAGGACCAGAGCGTCGTGGCGCAGATCCTCTCCGACTTGGTTGACAAGAAGACGGGTGCAGGGCGCTGATTACGTGCGCCACTATCATCATGGGCGCTTGCGGCTTTGCAGCCGCCAAGCGCCTTAATTTTCTGCAGGAAATCAATGACTGAACTATCGACCCGCATCAGCGCGCGCATTGCCGAAGAGATTTCGGCCCGCCCCCGTCAGGTTGAGGCCGCAGTGGCGCTTCTCGACGGTGGCGCGACCGTGCCCTTCATCGCCCGCTACCGCAAGGATGTCACGGAGAACTTGACCGACGCGCAGCTGCGTACGCTCGAGGAACGCCTCGTCTATCTGCGTGAACTCGACGACCGCAGGGATGCGATCCTTGCGGCCATCGAAGCGCAGGGCAAGCTCACCGACGAGCTGCGCGCCCAAATTATGGAGGCAGAGGCCAAGCAGACGCTTGAAGACCTCTATGCTCCCTATAAGAGCAAGCGCCGCACGCGCGCGATGATTGCCCGCGAAGCCGGGCTTGAGCCGCTGGCCGACATGATCCTCGCTGACCGCTCTGTCGATCCCATGAAGGCGGCCGAGGGGTTCGTCAATGCGGAAAAGGGCGTGGCGGATGCTGCCGCGGCGCTCACGGGCGCTCGAGACATCCTTTCCGAGCGCTTCAGTCTCGACGCGGATCTGCGCGAGGCGCTCCGCCGGTTCATGTCCGTGCGCGGCGACTTAGTCTCGAAGAAGCTCGATGGCGACGAACCCGTAGACGCTGAAGCGAAGGCTAAGATCGCGAAGTTCAGCGACTACTTCGACTTCCGCGAAGCACTCTCGAAGATTCCCTCGCACCGCGTGCTCGCGGTGCTCCGCGGCCGCCGCGAAGGCATTCTCGCCGTGTCGGTGGAGCTTCCTGCAGATGAAGAAGCAGAGACTCCGCATCCGGCCGAAGGCATCATCGCCGAACACTTCCGCATCGAGCGTACGGGGCGCGCCGCCGATGAATGGCTCCTTTCCGTCTGTCGCTGGACCTGGCGCGTGAAGTCCCGTCTTTCGATTGAGACGGATCTGCTCGAAGAAGTCCGCGAGCGCGCCGAAGAAACGGCAATCGGCGTCTTCGGCGAAAACCTGCGCGATCTGCTCCTTGCCGCTCCCGCAGGCCACCACGCCGTGATCGGCCTCGATCCGGGCTTCCGCACGGGCGTGAAGACGGCCGTGATCGACTCGACGGGCCGCGTGCTCGCGCACGACGTGCTCATGATGCATTCGGGCGAGGCTTCGAAGCGCCGCTCGGAAGCGCAGCTGATCGACCTCTGCCTGCGCTTCAAGCCTACCTTCATCGCGATCGGCAACGGCACGGCGAGCCGGGAAACCTCTGCGGTTGTCGGTGACGTGCTTCGTGCACGCCCCGAAATCAAAGCGCAGCGCGTGATCGTGAGCGAAGCGGGCGCATCGGTCTATTCGGCCTCTGAGCTCGCGACTGAAGAGCTCCCCGATCTCGACGTGAGCTACCGCGGCGCAGTATCGATCGCCCGTCGTCTGCAGGATCCGTTGGCGGAACTCGTCAAGATCGATCCCAAGGCGATCGGCGTCGGGCAGTATCAGCACGACGTGGACCACCAGAAGCTCGAGCGCAGGCTCTCAGCCGTGGTGGAGGACTGCGTGAACTTCGTGGGCGTCGACGTCAATACGGCAAGCCCGCAGCTTCTTTCGCATGTTGCGGGTCTCACCCGTCGCGTGGCGCAGGAGATCGTCGCCTACCGTGAAAAGGAAGGCGCCTTCAAGGAGCGCAAGGCGCTCAAAAAAGTGCCGTTATTGGGCGACGCGCGCTTCCTGCAGGCCGCGGGCTTCCTGCGCATTCCGTCGGCGGCCAATCCGCTCGACGGCACGGGCGTGCATCCGGAAGCCTACGGACTCGTGGAAAAGATGGCAAAGTCGCTCGGGCTCGAGGTGAAGAGCCTCATGCGCAATGAATCGGCATTGAAGCATCTGCGTCCGCAGGACTTTGTGGACGAAAAGTTCGGCGTTCTCACGATTCGAGACATCCTCACGGAGCTCGAGAAGCCCGCACGCGACCCCCGCCAGGAATTCAAGACGGCGGCCTTCAAGGACGACGTGCAGACGATCGACGACCTGCGCCCGGGCATGAAGCTCGAAGGCGTTGTCGCCAACGTGGCGGCCTTCGGCGCCTTCGTCGACATCGGCGTTCACGTGAACGGCTTAGTGCACGTGTCGGCGTTGGCCGACCACTTCGTCAAGGATCCGCGCGAAGAAGTCCGCGTGGGGCAGGTGGTGCACGTCACGGTGGTGGATGTCGACCCCGTGCGCCAGCGCATCGCGCTCTCGATGAGGTCGGACGGCAGCGCCGGGAACGCCGCGCAAAGCGGCGGCAGAGGCGAGCGCAGCGACCGCAATGACCGTCAGCGAGGCGGCAGATCGAAGCCGCAGGCAAGCCAGACGGCGCTGGGCGCAGCCTTTGCTGCTCTGAAGCGCTAAAAGAAAGAAGCCCGAACCGATGCCGGTTCGGGCTTCTTCGTCATGAGAGCAGAGAGGCGTCAGTCCTTCTGGCTCACATCCGCTTCATGGGGCTCGCCCCTGTTCGAGACGCGGCGTTCACCGAACTCCATCAGGGCGTTCAGGATGATCGCGCCGAAGGTGGCCGTGCCGATGCCGCCCAACGTGAAGCTGCCGAGATGGATCGTGAAGTCGCCGCCGCCGAGAATGAGCGTCACGGCCGCAACAATCAGGTTGCGATTGTCGCCGAAGTCGACGTGGTTCACCACCCAGACGCGCGCGCCCGCAACTGCGATGAGGCCGAAGACCACGATCGAGGTGCCGCCGAGAATCGGCTGCGGAATCGTCTGGATGACTGCACCGAACTTGGGAGAGAAGCCGAGGATGATCGCGAAGCAGGCAGCCACCGGGAAGAGAAGCGTCGAGTAGACGCGGGTGGCGGCCATCACGCCGATGTTTTCGCCGTAGGTCGTGACGCCCGTGCCGCCGAACGAGGCCGAGAACATCGTCGCGATGCCGTCGCCCAGGAAGGCGCGCCCCATGTACGGGTCGAGGTTGCGGCCCGTCATGGCCGTGACGGCCTTGATGTGGCCGAGGTTTTCGCCCACGAGGATGATGACCACCGGCGCGATGAGCGAGATGGCCGAGAGCGAGAAGACGGGCGCCTCAAAATGCGGCATGCCGAACCAGGCGGCCTGCGAGATCTTCGCGAAGTCGATGGGCGTGCCGAGGCCGAGGCCGTTCGTGAGGATCGCGTAGATCGCGTAGGCGAGCGAGAGACCCACCAGAATCAGAAGCTTCTGAATGAGGCCTCGCGTATAGACGGCGACGCCGCCCACGCAGAGCACCGTAATGATGGCGATCCAGGCGTCGAAGTCCGTGGGGCCGACGCTCTTGACGGCCGTAGGCGCAAGGTTGAGGCCAATCACGGCCACCACGGCGCCGGTCACGACCGGAGGCATCAGGCGCTCGATCCAACGCACGCCCGTGGTCATGACGATGAGGCCCACGGCCGCATAGATCAGGCCGCAGACGATGATGCCGCCCAGCGCCGTCGGGATGTTGGGGTTCATGCCGGAGCCGGCGACGTAGCCCGTGGCGGAGATCACCACGCCGATGAAGGCGAACGAGCTGCCGAGGTAGCTCGGCACGTGGCCGCCGACGAGGAGGAAGAAGATGAGCGTGCCCAGGCCGCTCATCAGGATGCAGAGGTTCGGGTCGAAGCCCATCAGGAGCGGAGCGAGCACGGTCGAGCCGAACATGGCGACGACGTGCTGCACGCCCAGGGCGAGCGTCTGGCCGAGGGGAAGGCATTCATCAGGAGCAATGATGCCGGAGGTCTTCAGCTTCCAGTTTGGAAAGTAGCTCATGGTGCGTATTCAGGAAGATGGTTGAGGAGGTCAAACGGCCTCATTTTAGAGCCCGCCGTTTCCAAATGTTTCCGAAATCGGTTGAATGCGGGAGCGGCAGCCCGCGGGACGTGCCTGCACGGCGTCCTCGGGCGGCGTGAATTCCGAGGTTTCACATAACCCCTCTGTTAAAATGGCGGACCTTTCGACCGGAAGTGCCGGTCAATTCACTGTCTGCAGAAATCCATGACAAGTCCCAATCCCGCGTTGGTGCACGACGTTGAAGCACGCCGCACCTTCGCCATCATTTCCCACCCTGACGCCGGTAAGACGACTCTTACCGAAAAACTCCTTCTCTTCGGCGGCGCCATTCAGATGGCCGGCGCCGTGAAGGGCCGCAAGGCCGCCCGCCACGCGACCTCGGACTGGATGGAGGTTGAAAAGCAGCGCGGCATTTCGGTGACGAGCTCGGTGATGCAGTTCCAGTACCGCGACCACGTCATCAACCTGCTCGACACTCCGGGCCATGAGGACTTCTCTGAAGACACCTACCGTGTGCTTACGGCCGTGGATGCCGCCGTCATGGTGATCGACGCCGCGAAGGGCGTCGAGGCGCAGACGATCAAGCTCCTCGAGGTCTGCCGCATGCGCAACACCCCGATCATCACGTTCATCAACAAGTTCGACCGAGAAGTCCGCGATCCGCTCGACCTTCTCGGCGAAATCGAGAACGTGCTGAAGCTGCAGTGCTGCCCGATCACCTGGCCGATCGGCATGGGGAAGAGCTTCCGCGGCGTCTTTTCGCTTCTGAAGAACCGCCTCGTGCGCTTCACGGCGGGCGAAGACCGCCTCACCGAAGACCGCGAGCTGATTGAAGGCTTGGACAACCCTGAGCTCGACGAGCTCTATCCGATGGAAATGCCCTACGTGCGCGAGTCGATCGAGCTCGTGCAGGGCGCGACCGAGCCCTTCGACCTCGAGAAGTTCCTCGCAGGCGAGCAGAGCCCGGTGTTCTTCGGTTCGGGCGTCAACAACTTCGGCGTCGAGGACGTGCTGAACGCGCTCGTCGACTGGGCTCCGCGTCCGCAGCCGCGCGATGCGGGCGCGCGCATGATCGACCCGTTCGAAGACCGCTTCACGGGGTTCGTCTTCAAGATCCAGGCCAACATGGATCCCCGCCACCGCGACCGCATTGCGTTCTTCCGCGTGTGCTCGGGGCGCTATCAGCCCGGCATGAAGGTGCGCCACAACCGTGAAGACCGCGACATGAAGATCCCGAATGCGCTCACCTTCATGGCGCAGGATCGCGTCATCATGACGGACGCGGTTGCGGGCGACATCATCGGCATCTACAACCACGGGCAGCTTCACATCGGCGACACGCTCACCGAAGGCGAAAAGCTCCAGTTCACGGGCATCCCGAACTTCGCGCCGGAACTCTTCCGCGCCGCGCGCTCGAAGGACCCGTTCAAGGCCAAGCAGCTCCAGAAGGGCCTGCAGGAATTGGGCGAAGAAGGCGCGATTCAGGTCTTCACCGGCGAATTCGGCAACATCCTGCTCGGCGCCGTGGGACAGCTGCAGTTTGAAATCGTGGCTCAGCGCCTCGCCGACGAGTACAAGGTCGACGCGCTCTACGAATCGACCGATGTCTCGACCGCCCGCTGGCTCTCGTTCCCCGATGAGAAGACGAAGCGCGACTTTGAGGCCGAGCAGGGCGCCCGCCTTGCGACCGACGTCAACGGCAATGAGGTCTACCTCGCTACGTCGATCTACAACCTCGAAACAACGATGAAGCACTGGCCGCAGGTGCAGTTCCACACCACCCGCGAAATGAACCAGGTCTTCTAACGAAAAGACAAAAAAGCCCGGCGGAAGCGCCGGGCTTTTTGTTAGAGGGCCGAACGATAGGCGGCAAGCGCCTCCGGATGGCAGGAGAGCACGCGCTCGAGGTGGCCTCTCAGCTGGCAGATGGCGATGCCGTAGTTCGTCATGGGAACGCCCTGAGCCTTGGCGCGGCGCAGACGCATGAGCATGTGCCTGCGGGTCACGACGCACCCGCCGCACTGGATGAGGGCCTTGTAGGGCCTCAGATCATCGGGGAAGTCTTTGCCGACCGCTACGTCGATCTGCAGGTCGGCCTTCGTCTTCTCGCGGAGCCACCGTGGGATCTTGACGCGGCCGATGTCGTCCTTCTGTGGATGGTGGCTGCAGGTTTCGCAGATGAGCACCTTGTCGCCGTCCTTGAGGTGCGCGAGCGCGGCGGCTCCGCGCGCGAGCTCCACGAGGTCGCTCTTGGCATAGGCCATCTGAAGCGAGAAGGTGGTGAGCGGAATATCGTCGGGCGTCTGGCGCGCAACGTCGTCGACCACCTGCGAGTCCGTCATGACGAAGGCGGGCTTCACCTTCAGTTCGTTGATGGCTTCAGCCACGCGGTCCTGCTGTACGACCACCACCTTGGCGTGGGCGTCGAGAAGTTCTCGGATCGCCTGCACCTGCGGAAGGATCAGGCGTCCCTTGGGAGCGCCGGAGTCGATCGGCGTCACGAGCACCACGGTGTCGCCTTCGTGCGCGAGGTCGCCTGCAATCGGGCGGTCGGGGTCGGTGTCGTCCAGCACGGATTTGACGATCGCGGCGCGCAGTTCCTCAACGCCTCGTTCTTCAGCCGCCGCGGTGACGACCACGGGAAGTCCGAGCGCACGCGCTTCGGCAAGGAGCTCGGGCGAGGGTTCGGCAAGATCGGCCTTGTTGAGGACGAGGATCGCCGAAGTGCCGAGACGCTTGGCGGCAGCGGCAAGCTCCCGGTCGTCGCCCGTGAGCCCCTGGGCGGATGCCACGATGAGCGCGATGTCGACCCATTCGAGCACGGTCTTCGAGCGCTCTACGCGCGCGAGGCCGAGTTCGCCCACGTCGTCCACGCCTGCCGTATCGATGAAGACCACGGGGCCGATGGGAGCGAGCTCGCAGGCCTTCTCCACGGGGTCCGTGGTGGTGCCGGGAACGTTGGAGACGATGGAGATGTGCTGGTGCGTGAGCGCATTGGCAAGCGAGCTTTTGCCCGCATTCCTGCGGCCGAAGAGACCGATGTGGATGCGCAGACCCTTGGGCGTGTCGAGCATGAAGGAGATTCCGAAGTTGTTGGAAGGACGGAAGGTATAGCGCAGAAAGAAAAAGGCCGGATGAAGAATCCGGCCTTTTTGCAGTCTTCAGGCTGCGCCCTCACAGGGAAAGCGCAGGAAGAAGCATCTTACTTCTCGATGTCCGTGCGGATGACGTCGCGTTCGAACCAGACCGGAGCGTGGTGCTCCGCGGCTTCGACCGAGATAGTGCCCGGGCCGAGACGCCAGATGCCCTTGAAGTGCTCGAGCGAGAGGAGCGCGAGCGGGATGTGGGCGCAGACCACGAGGACCGAGATGATGATCGAGCCCCAGACGTGGAAGTAGAACGTAGCCCAGTAGACGAGCTTGCCCGTGACGGGCGCGCCGATCCAGAGGAGCCAGCCCGTGACCGCGAGAGCTGCGATCATGCCCATGAAGAGCAGGTAGGAGGCCTTCTGACCGCCGTTGTAGCGGCCCTGCGGGGGAACTTCAACCGGACCGAACGGGATCTTGAAGAAGCGGCGGGGATAGCCGCCGAAGTTGCGGAACCAGTAGATCGTGTTGCGGTCCCATTCCAGGCAGGCGCGCATGATGAGCGCGAAGCGGTCCGGGGCGATCACGATGAAGCCGAGCAGGTTGAACGTGAACACGGCGCCGAGAACCAGGTGGATGAGCATGGCCGTTTCGGCGGCTTCATCCGACGGGTTCATGAAGTAGACGTACATGCCCGTGAAGAGCAGCGCGAACCACGTGATGGCGTTGACCGAGTGGAAGACCTTGTCCGGCGCATGGAAGCGCAGGATGCGGTCGTTGGGGGCGGGAATATTAGACATGAGCAGCCTCCGTCATGGCGAGCATGGAACGGGAGTAGTAGTGCGTGTGCAGGAGCTCGTGCATCGTGTGATCCACGGGCTTGGCGTTCATGGTCTTGTAGACCGACATCACGACCGGGTTTTCATGCGAGCTCGCAAGACCCATCGCCTGGCAGAGCTTGTCGTCCTTGTAGAGGCCGGCCTGACGGGCAAGGATGATCGAGCTGCGGCGCGACACCATGTCGCCGATGGCCCAACCGCACACAACGGCCGCACCGATGCAGAGGCCGCTCACCTTCAGGAAGCCGCGGCGGCCGAGAATCAAGGCCGCGGGGCGTTCCGCGTAGGAATAGTTTTGAGAGAACATTTTCTTTGAGAACCTCTAAAAATTAGACGCGCAGGGGAAGCGGCATCGTAGGCTTGAGCCAGGCCGTGCCGACCGGCTGAACCGGCTGGCCGCCGCCGTTGACGCAGCCGCCCGGGCAGTTCATGACTTCGATGAAGTGGTAGCGGTTCTTATCGATGCGCACGCGGTGGAGCACTTCTTCAATGCCCTGGTTGCAGCCGTTGACCACGCAGACGCGGACTTCGAAGACCTTGCCGCCGAGCGCCTTGACGGGCACCGGGATCGTGGCTTCGATGATGGCGTTGTTATGGCCGCGGACAACTTCGATGTCCTTGTTGTCGAGTTCCTTGCCCGAAAGAGCGAAGTAGGCCGTGCGCAGAGCGGCTTCCATCACGCCGCCCGAGCAGCCGAAGATGGTGCCGGCGCCCGAGTAGACCTCGAGCGGATGCGTTTCGGCGTCGCGCTGACGGGTCTTGGGCATGAGGAGCGGGTTGATGCCCTTGCGGCGGAAGAGCTCAGCCAGATCGCGCGCCGTGAGAGAGGCGTCGATGTCCTGGAAGGACGGCGTGTTGGCCGGGATTTCCTTGTTGGCGACGAGCCAGCGCCAGGCCGAATTCATTTCGGGGCGGGAGGCTTCGAAGATCTTCGCCGTGCAGGGGGTGACGGAGACGAAGTAGACCTTGCGCGGATCGCACTTCAAGATGTGCTTGGCAGCCCAGGTCTTGGCGAGGGTGCCGCCCATCTGAAGCGGGGACTTGGCGGTGGAGAGGTGCGGGAGCATGTCCGCGGCGTAGGTTTCCGCGTACTTCACCCAACCCGGGCAGCAGGACGTGAAGTGCGGGAACGGGTGCTTGCCCTGTTCGTCGACTTCCGGGCCGCGTTCGCCGAGGACCCAGTACTGGACCTTCTTGACGAATTCCGTGCCTTCTTCAATGATCGTCTGGTCGGCCGTGCTGTTGCAGTCATACGTGACGAAGCCAACGGCTTCGAGGGCGTTGACGAGCTGTTCGGTCGAGAGTTCGCCGGGTTCGCCGCCGAATTCTTCGCAGATCGAAACGCGGACGGCCGGGGACGGTTGAGCGACCACGATGCGGTCCTTGGCGTCGAGCACGCGTTCGACTTCGTCGACGAAGCTCATCTGCTCGATGGCGTTGAACGGGCAGGCAACGAGGCACTGGCCGCAGTAGAGGCACGCGTCGTCAATGATCTCGTGCTTGGCGCCCAGACCGCCCTTGATGGCGTCGGTCGGGCAGAACTTGCGGCAGGTGTCGCACCCGACGCAGTGATCCTTATTGATGTGAATGATCCCGCGAAGCTCACCCTTGCGCAGGTTGCCTTCAAAGGCACCACCGTTCTGGCCGTAGGCGTTTTCGCCGGGCCCGAAGGTGCGGATCGTCATCGTATCCTTGAACATGGACTTCTATCTCCGAAGTCGGAATAACGACCAAAAGGGCGCTCCCCTTCTTGAGAGGGCGTCCGCAGTGCGTTTTTCCTTCTTCTTGTTGTGGAGTCCGAAACTTCAGCGAACTGCCGTGCAGCGTGAGCGCTCGGCGGTTGGGGTCGTTGAGGTCCCTGGACATATTTTTAATTTTGAGCGGGAGCAAGTCGACCTGGCAAAGCGACCTAGCCGAGACTCCTGCGAACGATCGAATTTTATCGTGCGGCTAGGCCGAACATAATGTCAGGGCGTAACCCTAAGGAGGTAGAAGTTGTTAGTTCTTTGGAACTGTTTAGAAATGTTTCTGTCTTGGATTTAACGTAAGTCAAATGCTCGATGCTAGTGAACAATCTTTTGTTTATTCCTGAGAAAGATTGTCAGGATTGGCGTCATACCCATAGACACCTATACGCAGGTAAGGGGATGTTTTCGAAGGAAGACTTAATTCAGTTAGTTGCATGTTTGATTTGGGCGTTGATAGTAATGCCGGTGTTGTAAGGTCTTTCCTTTTCAACTTGTAGTCTGAAGCAAATGTTATGTGCAGAGAAATACATATTTTTCTGAAAAGGGTCCTCTTCTGATTACATCTTAAATTAATTGTTCGTTTAGGAATGATTGATTTTTGGGCACTTCCGTAAATTAAACCATTGATTATTATCGAAAATATAGGGTCGGAAG
>Cebus_capucinus_imitator_PRJNA485217_SSR056__coassemble_564_pt1 | contig 40759 bp, 37 predicted proteins | sample Cebus_capucinus_imitator_PRJNA485217_SSR056__metabat2_low_PE_019 | metagenome-assembled genome bin Cebus_capucinus_imitator_PRJNA485217_SSR056 | reverse complement strand
GATGGGGTTAGTTGATGAAAGTCAACATAAGTTTGTTTTCAAAAATCCGCCCTATGCAATTACTGGTTTATTGCAAAAGCTAACAGATTTTAATGATATAGAAAGTAAAAGAGCCGCCCGTTGCTGGGCGGCTCTTCTGAGGGAGGCTTTGCGGCGAAAGGCGTCGGATTCGCCTTACATGTCCTCTTCCTTGAGCGGTGCGCGCAACTCCGCTCGAACGTGGTCCATGCCGGCGTAGAAGGCCTTCATCATTACGAGGCCGAGGAACTTGCCCGCATCCGTCACGATGATGCGGTCGGGATCGTTCGGATCATCCTTGATGGCGCCGGCGAGGCGCAAGCCCATCATTTCCTTGACGAGCGTGCGATCGAGGTTGACGCCGTGGACCTCGCGGAAGTACTTACGCGAGAGTCGGTGCGCGAAGAGACCGAGAAGGAGTCGGTACTGCAGGATCGCGTGCTTGTCGAAGAGGCGGCGGCGTTCGACGCCCGTGTTACCGGCGGCGATGCGCTCGGCGTAGCGGCGCAGGCTGAAGGTGTTCACGTAGAGGCTGTCGCCGAGGAAGCTGAAGGCGCCAGAACCGACGCCTAAGTATTCGTCGTGGTCCACCACGTATTCGTCGAACCCTTCGTCGTTCGTGCGGCCGAACGTCCACGAGGTGAGCTGACGGTAGTGGTTCTCAAGCGAATCCATGATGACGCGGTACTGGTCGGCGAGCTCCATGCCGGTCGCGGCGATCTTCGAGCGGGCGCTCGCGCGTGTTTGCGAGGTCACCATCAGAGGATAGGTCGTCACCTGGCGGGGATTGAGCTGACGGATCTTCTCCATGTCGTCATGGAGCACGTCGAGCGACTGGCCACGGAAGCCGAACATCATGTCGACGTTGCACGTGGGGAAGAGCTCCTGCGCGTACTGCAGGCGCTCGAAGATCTGCTCGCCCGAGCCGAACTTCTCGTAGCGGTCGGAGAGCTTCAGGATGTCGTCGTTGAAGCTCTGCACGCCGATCGACATGCGGTCGACTAGGCCCTGGAGGTGGCGGAACTGCGGGGTCATGATGACCTGCGGGTCCGTTTCGCAGGAGATCTCCTTAATGGAGGGGAAGAGCTTCTTGGCGAGCTCGAGCGTCTTGATGAGCTCGTCCTCGAGAATCGTGGTCGTGCCGCCGCCCACGTACATGGCTGTGAAGTCGTAGCCGAGCGCCTTCACGTACTCCATTTCCTTGCGCAGGTTCTGGAAGTATTCGCGGGCCTTCCACTCCTTGAAGAGGAAGCGGTGGAAGGTGCAGTACGTGCAGAGCGTGTGGCAGAAAGGCACGTGCGCGTAGAGCATGTACTGGTGGCCTTCCTGCGGCAGCGGCGGATTCTTGAGAATCACCGGGTCGCAGTTGAGGTACCGCTTGGTGTAGTAGTTCATCACGCGGTCGGTCAGGCCGACCATCCAGTCCGGAAGCAGCTCGCGAGGCTTGGGAACGTAGGTGCTGTTCGTCATGAAAGTCTGGCGGGCCCCTTGGGCGAGCCCGAAGATGTTTTTGAAGTCCCGGATTCTAATCAAATAGATCTCGGAATTTCCTGAAGAAGAAAGCCCGCGGTGGAAGCCGCGGGCTGCGGGGCTTTGGGCCTTTAGCCGTGTACCGAGTAGAGCTTCTCGATTTCAGCGGCGAAGTGCTTGGAGAGCGGGCCGCGCTTCAGCTTCAGGGTCGGCGTAATGAGCCCGTTCTCGATCGTCCAGGGCTCGGTCGTGAGCACGACGGCGCGCGGGAGCGCGTAGTTGGGGAAGTCGGCCGCGGCCGTCTTCGCGCGCTTCAGAGCGGACGTGCGCGCAGCGGGCGAAGTCAGGCTTTCGGGAGACTTGGGGTCGAGGTTTAGCGACTCGGCCATGCGGGCCCATTCGTTGGGCTCCACAACGCAGAGGAGGCTCAGGAAGGGCTTATTCTCACCCACGATGTAGGCCTGCGCGAAGAGCGGATCCGTTTCGATCGCGCTCTCGAGGTCCGCGGGCGGGATCTTCTCGCCCGTGCTCGTGACGATGATTTCCTTGATGCGGCCCTTGATCTTGAGCATGCCGTCGGCATTGAATTCGCCCACATCGCCGGTCTTCAACCACCCGTCCTTCGTGAAGGCGTTTTCAGAGTCTTCCGGCCGATGCCAGTAGCCCTTCATAATGGAAGGCGCGCGCACCTGAATTTCGTTGCCGTCGCCCAAGCGCACCTCAACGTTGCAGAAAGGCTTGCCGACGGTGTCGGGTTGATTGAATTCGACGCTGTTGCCCGCGATGATGGGGCTCGCTTCCGTCATGCCGTAGCCCTGAATGATGGGGAGTCCCAGACCGCAGAACGTGCGCGCGACCTTGTGGTTGAGCGCAGCGCCGCCCGAAATGGCGATGCGCAGACGGCCGCCGAATTGCGAGAGGAGCGTGTTGGCCATCTTCGAGAGGATCGTGGCGCGCACGAGGCCGTCCAACCACGCGCGGCCCGACTTCTCGACGGGGAGATTGTTCTTGCGGCAGAAGTCGCGCCAGCCCACTTCGACGGCCCAGTCGAAGAGCGACTTGGCGATCGGACGGGACTTGCGGAGCTTGTCCTGCACGCGCGCGTAGATGCGCTCATAGACGCGCGGCACCGAAATGATGACGGTGGGCTTGATGACCTTCAGGTCTTCGGCGAGGAGCAGCACCGAGCGGTTGTACGCAATTACGCAGCCCGTTGCGAGCGCAAGGTAGTAGCCCGCCGTGCGCTCGAACGTGTGCGAGAGCGGCAGGAACGAGAGGAACGTGTCACCCACCTTGGGTGAGACGCATTCGAGCGTCGCCTTCACGTTGCTCACGATGTTGCGGTGAGTGAGCATCACGCCCTTGGGGCGGCCGGTCGTGCCCGACGTGTAGATGATGCCGGCTAGGTCGTCTTCAAGGGGGCCGGCGGGAAGGTCGCCCGTCCAGGCTTCGCCCACCTTGAGGATCGACTCGAGGCTGCGGATCTGGAAGCGCCCTTCGGCCTTATCTTCCGTCTCGCCCGGGTCCGTGATGATGATGTTGCGGAGGTCGGGGAGCTGCACGCCTGTGGCGCGGATCTGTTGCCAGCGCGTGAGCTTGTTGGTGACGAGAGTAGCCGCCTGACTGTCGATCGTGATGAAGGCGCTCGCGCCCGGGGTGTCGATCGCGTGCAGGGGTACCGGCACGAGGCCGTTGGCGAGCGCCGCCTGATCGGCACAGGCGTGGTCGCGGCCGTTGGGCATCAGGATCGCGATGCGTTCGCCGGGCTTCAAGCCCATCGCCGCGTAGGCGCGGCGCCAGGCGAGCACGTGTTCGCCCAATTCCCTGTAGGTCCAGCTTTCCCACTTTCCGGCCGCGCGGTCGTACTGACGGAGGGCTTCGCGGTCGCCGTGCTTCTCAATGCTCTGCATGAGAAGTTCTGGGAGCGTGGTGAGCCCGTCGAGTTCACTTGATCGACCCATTCTCTTGATAGATCCCTAATGTATTTCCTGCAATCGAGAACCGCGCCGGCAAGCATGAAAGTTCCGGACGGTCTAAGCCAAAACTAAAGCTATCGGAGAAAGGACCTCTAATCCGGCAGATTTTATAGGTACTTACCCTATGACGCTGGCTCGAAATCGTTATATGATGATCCTTACTGAAGCGGTCAACAATACCTAAACCGGCCGCGTCAAGAAGGAGGATTTCCAAATGAGCAAGTACAGTTCCGTGCTTGAACTGGTCGGCAATACGCCGGTCGTTCGCCTCTCCCGCCTCTTCCCGGATCATGAGGTCTGGATGAAGCTCGAGCGCAGCAACCCGGGCGGATCCGTCAAGGACCGCATCGCGCTGCAGATGGTGCTCGATGCGGTTGCCCGCGGCGACCTGAAGCAAGGCGGCACAATCATCGAGCCCACTTCGGGCAACACCGGCGTCGGGCTTGCCATGGTGAGCGCAGTGATGGGCTTCCGCATGATCCTCGTGATGCCCGAATCCATGAGCGTCGAACGCCGCCTCTTGGCGCAGGCCTACGGCGCCGAGCTGGTGCTTACGCCCGCCTCTCTCGGCATGAAGGGCGCCGTGGAGCGCGCTGAAGCGCTTAAGAACGAAATCCCGGGCGCCTGGATGGCCGGGCAGTTCGACAATCCGAGCAATCCCAAGGCGCATGAACTGCGCACGGGTCCGGAAATCGTGGCGGACTTCCCCGAAGGCCTCGACGTCTTCGTGTCGGCCTTCGGCACGGGCGGGAATGTCTCCGGCATCTCCCGTGTTCTGAAGCGCGCCTGGCCGCAGGTGAGGACCTATGCGGTCGAACCCAAGGGGAGCCCTCTTCTGACGGAAGGCCGCGCAGGTCCGCACCGCATCCAGGGGATCGGCGCCAATTTCGTGCCGGCCAACCTCGACAAGAATGCGATCGACCAGTTCCTCGACATTGAAGACGATGCGGCCTTCGCCTACGCGCAGGCAGCGGCCCGCAAGGAAGGGCTCCTCGTCGGCATCTCGACGGGCGCCGTGCTCGCGGCGGTCGCCGGCTTGGTGAAGGATCTCCCGAAGGGTTCGCACGTTCTCGCGCTCAACTTCGACACGGGCGAGCGCTATCTCTCCGTACCGGGCTTCGTGAAGGCTTGATCCCCACGGTCTCAAGAAAAAATCGCCCCCTCTGGATGCTTCCTGAGGGGCCGATTGCTTTACCGAAGTGAGCGGTTACTTCTGAGCCTGAGCTTCCTTTTCAGATAGCTCTTCCCAACGCGCCCAACCTTCAGCGATGGACTTCTCCAACTCTTCGAGCCTCGTCTTGTCGGCCTTGAGCTCGTCCACGGACTTGGCGTGATAGTCGGGCGCACTCATGGCATTGATGAGCGCAGTCTGCTCCTCCTCCATGGCCTCGAGCTTTTCGGGGAGGGCTTCGAGCTCGCGCGCTTCGCGCCAGGATAGCTTCACCTTCTGCGGTGCCGCTTCGCGGAGCTTTTCCACCTTCTTTTCAGCGGGCTTATCGGTCTTGACTGCCTTCCCCGCATCGAATGGGTCATCGGCCTGGGAGCGCTGCGCGAACCATTCCGCATAGCCGCCCACGTATTCGCGCCACTTGCCGCTGCCCTCAGGAGCGAGCACCTCCGTCACCACGTTGTCGAGGAATCGACGGTCGTGGCTCACGAGGATGATCGTGCCCGGATAGGTCGCGAGCGTCTGCTCGAGGAGTTCGAGCGAGTCGATGTCGAGGTCGTTCGTCGGCTCATCGAGCACGAGGAGGTTTGCGGGCAGCGCAAAGAGGCGCGCGAGGAGCAGGCGGTTTCTCTCGCCTCCGGAGAGCGAGCTCACCGGCACATTGGCTCGCCGCGGCGGGAAGAGGAAGTCGCCCAGGTAGGCGATGATGTGCTTTCGCTCGCCTCCGATCTCCACCCAGTCCGAGCCCGGAGAGATCGTTTCCGCCACGGTCTTCGTGAGGTCGAGCTGTTCGCGCAGCTGATCGAAGTACGCGATCTTCAGATTGGTGCCGAGCTTCACTTTGCCCGCATCGGGCTCGATCTTGCCGAGGATCAGCTTGATGAGCGTGCTCTTGCCCGCGCCGTTGCGGCCGATGAGACCGAGGCGGTCGCCGCGCATCAGCGTGAAGTCGAGGTCCTTCACGACGTCGCGACCTTCGAAGGACTTGCAGAGCCCCGTGACTTCGGCGACAACCTTGCCGCTCTTTTCGCCCGCGTCGATCGACATGCGGATCGACCCCATCTGGTCGCGCCTCGCAGCGCGTTCGCGGCGCAGCTGCTCCAAGCGCCGCACGCGGCCTTCATTGCGGGTGCGGCGGGCCTCAATGCCCTTGCGGATCCAGACTTCTTCCTGCGCCCAGAACTTGTCGAAGCGCCGGCGCTCGAGCTCTTCGGCGGCAAGTTCTTCCTCCTTTCTCGCTTCGTAGGCGGCGAAGTTCCCCGGGTACGAGCGCAGGATGCCGCGGTCGAGCTCCACGATGCGGGTGGCAACGTTGTCGAGGAAGGCGCGGTCGTGGGTGATGACGACGAGTGAGCGCTGATTCTTCATCTCGTCGCGGCAGCGGGCCTCCAGAAGGCTGATCGCGCGCATGTCGAGGTGGTTCGTCGGTTCGTCGAGCAGAAGAAGCTGCGGCGCAAGCGTGAAGGCGAGCGCGAGCGCGGCGCGTTTCTTTTCGCCGCCCGATGCGAGCTTCGGGTCGGCGTCCGCATTGAGCTCGAAGTGCGAGAGGTTCTCGTCGAGCTTCGCGAGCATGCGCCACTTTTCCTTTTCATCTGCTGTTTCGTCGAGATGCCCGCGTGCGATGAGGCTCTCCTTCAGAGTGGGCGCCTCAGGAAGCGCGGGCTCCTGTTCGACGTAGTGCACGTGCAGGCCGTCCATGCGCTGCAGCTGACCGTCGTCGAGCATGGTTCTGCCGGCGAGAACGGAGAGAAGTGAGCTCTTGCCCGTGCCGTTTCTGCCGATGAGGCCCACGCGTTCGCCAGGTTCGATCGAGATATCCGCATGGTCGAGAAGCGGCAGGTCGCCGTAGGCGAGATGTGCGTCGATGAGAGTGATGAGCGCCATAGGAGAGAAGTGTTGGGTTCAAAAAAGGAGAAAGACGGCTTACGCCGTCTTTCGGGAAGGACTCTGAATTGTAGAGGTCTTAGTGCGCTATGCCGAAGCCGGAGGCGGCGGGTTCTGCCGCGAGGGCAGGGGCCGCTTTTGGCTGGGGCGGCAGCATCGGCGTGGGTTCGAACTCCATGCCGTCGTCTTCAAGCACGAGGCCCTTGACGCCCTCGCGGCGCGCCTCTCCGATGTCTTCTTTGACGGCGGGCATCTCGATGGGCTTTGCTTCCTCGGGAGCCGCTTCGGGCTTCGGCAGCTCCACCTTCGGGAGCACCGTGCGGGAGGCGAGGTCGCGCGGAATTTCAAGCAGCATGCCGTCCTGCACGACAACGGTCTGCGGAATGCGGTCGACGATGGGGGACTGCGCGCGGTTGAAGGAGAGCTTCCCGGTGCAGCCGACCATGTCTTCGAAGCTCTGTCCCTGCGCCCAGGCGAGCGCTGCGGCGCGGGCGTCGACGCCCAACGCGAAGAGGCGCTTCGCCGAGGTCGAATAAGGCATGGAGGCGGAGAAGCGCTCTTCAAAGGCCTTGGCGTTCAGCTCCACTACTATCGGGCACTCGGGGAAGACTGTGCCGTCCAGATCGTAGGCGAGAGTCGTCGCTGCCGAGCTCGACGCGGGGTCCCCAGGATTGACGGCGGAGGTCGCCCACACGCGCGTACCGCGCGGGAAGCGGTTGCGCACGAGCGCGGCTTCCTGCGCTGAAAGAGCGAGAAGCACCGTCTGGAAGGGGGGCTCGCTCTGCGTCACGCGCGCTCTGCGCTCGGAATGAATGCGCTTCGTGATGAGCTTTCGCTGCTGAGGCGTCGTCGCCTTGGCGAGCGCTTCGCGGAGTTCTTCGTCGAACTGTGCAGCCTCGTCGGCCGAGAGCGTGGGCTCGAACTTCGTTTGGATGTCGTCGAGGAATTCAGGCGCAAAGGCGACTACTTCGAAGTCGATCTGAGCATGGACGAGCACGCGTTCGAAGGCGTCGCGAATGCGCGTCTGCCACTGAGCGTCGCCCGCGACAATCGCCGCCTTGGGGCGGGTGCCGTTGTTGGTGAGGGGCGGGAGCGCTTCAACCGCAGCCTTGGCGATCCACTCGGCTTCGCGCTCGGTGCTGATAGAGAGCATCGAGAGATTCTGTGGAACGCTCTGGAAGTCGACGTTGTCGGGCACGTTGAGCGCGAGCACCGGAATCGGCAGGGTTGTCCTGCGCGCAAGCAATTCAACCGCGTCTCGTTCGATCGGGCCCACGGTAATGTCTGCGCCGCTCGCGAGCGCGGCTTCAAGCGCCGCGTCGATGCCACCCGACGGCGTGGCGCTTTCAATCAGCAGAATCTCCACCTGACGGCCGGCTGCATTCGGAGCGGCAAGGCCGTTCGCGACGATGCGGGCGGCGGCAAGGAACGGCGACTCATCGGGCGGCATCAGCATGGCGATGCGCAGCGCCCGTTGGACGGGCTTTGCTTCTTCGGCTCCCGGCGGCTCGATCCATTCGGTAGCCTGAGAGGTGAGGGGCGCTTCTTCCGTCCCCAAAGCCTCGAGCGCCAGAACGGCTCCCGGGGCGCTTAAACTACCGGCCGCGATTCCACTGAAAGCAGCGATCAGAGAACGACGAGAAAGCGGCATGAATTCCCTACGAAATCTTTGGACTGACAATACGCTCATGCAGGCCGCGGGCCTGCCCGACCAGGAACTCCCCGGCGGAGCGCTCTATGTAGTTGGACTTCCCATCGGCAACATGGGCGACATAACGCTGAGGGCCCTCTGGGTGCTTGCGCGCGTTGATGCCGTGGCGGCTGAAGACACGCGGGAGACGCGAAAGCTCCTCGAGCGCTTCGGCATTGATGCACGGCTCTTGTCCGTCCGTGAGCATAACGAACGCCACGGTGCGGAGCAAATTGATGCGCTCCTCGAAAACGGCGAGCGCGTGGCGCTCGTTACCGATGCAGGCACGCCCGCCGTGTCCGACCCCGGCGCCCGCGCGGTTGAGTATCTCCGCCGACAGGGGCGGCGCATCATCCCCGTGCCCGGGGCTTCTGCCGCCGTCACGGCCATGTCGGCTGCGGGTCTTCTCGGCTCGGGCTTCGACTTCATCGGGTTTCTGCCGCCTCAGCCCAAAGCGCGCCGCCAGGCAGCCGCTGAGCTCGCGCACAGAAAGTCCCCCTTCGTCCTCTACGAGGCTCCGCACCGCATTCTCGCGCTCCTCGGCGACCTTGCGGAGGTCATGACGCCGGAGCGCCGCATCGTGGTGGCGAGGGAATTGACGAAGAAGTTCGAGACGATCACGTCCATGACGATTGCGGAACTACCCGAATGGATGAAGACGCACGAGCCCCGCGGGGAGTATGTTGTACTTATGGACGAGGAGCCCCCGAAGGACGAAGCGCTTAGCGTCCAGGAAGAAGCGTGGCTCAAGGCGCTCGCTCCTGAACTCCCGTCTTCGCGCCTCGCGGCGATTGCCGCGAAGCTTACGGGCCGTTCGCGCCAGGAAATCTACGCCTGGCTCACAGCCGAGCGGCAAGGTCGGGAAGAAGATTTCGACTGATTAAAAACTGCAAGGGGGCGGCATGGGTGCTCCCTTTCTCTTGAGGGCGTCCCGCCGCACCCCAGAAGCCAAGACGCCCTCAAAGGAGACAACCCATGGCCAACAACGACAAGAAGGACGCGGCTGCCGCCGAGAAGGATTCCGACAAGCGCCGGAATGCCAAGGACGCGGAGGAAGCCAAGCGCGAAGCCGTCCTCAACGACGAGCACATTGACCGCGCGCCGCGCTTTAAGAACGTGAAGGACGTGCTCGACCATATCAAGTCCGACAAGACTGAACGCGCTTATCGCCGCAAGCAGGACCTGATCGAAGACATCCTCTCGGGCCAGTCGGCTGAAGATCGCGAAGCCATTCTGCGCCAGCTCCTCGACGAACTCTCCACCAAGTCGAAGAAGAGCAAGAAAGAGCGCGACGCTGAGGAGAACCGCCTCAACCCCGATTGGGCGACGGGCGCATATCCCTATGTCAACCGCATGCGCCGCAAGACCTATGAAGAGCAGAAGTTCCTGCTTCAGGTCGAGCTTCTGAAGCTTCAAGCGTGGGTGAAGGAAACCGGCCAGAAGGTGGTGATCCTCTTCGAAGGTCGAGACGCCGCAGGCAAGGGCGGCACGATCACGCGCTTCATGGAACATCTGAATCCCCGCAGCGCCCGCGTTGTGGCTCTGAATAAGCCCACGGAAGAAGAAACTGGGCAGTGGTATTTCCAGCGCTACGTGCAGCATCTCCCCACCAGGGGTGAGATGGTCTTCTTCGATCGCTCCTGGTACAACCGTGCCGGCGTCGAGCGCGTCATGGGCTTCTGCTCGGACGAGCAGTACTACGAGTTCATGCGTGAAGTGCCAGGGTTTGAGCGCAATCTCGTGCGAAGCGGCACCTACATCATCAAGTTCTGGTTCTCTGTGAGCCAGGAGGAGCAGCAGCGCCGTTTCCGCGAGCGCCAGGTCTCGCCCCTGAAGCGCTGGAAGCTCTCGCCCATCGACCTCGCGTCGCTCGATAAATGGGATGACTACACTCGCGCCAAGGAGGCGATGTTCTTCGGCACGGATACGCCCGAGGCCCCCTGGACGGTCATCAAGTCGGACGACAAGAAGCGCGCGCGCCTGAACGCCATGCGCTACGTCCTCCACTTGATCCCCTATGCAAACCGCGACCTCAAGGCCGTCGGTCCGATCGACCCGCTCATCGTTGGCCGCGCGAGCGCGATGTTTGAAACCGCTGAATATGCGGCTGCGCCGCAGCTTCTCGCGGGCGAACTTTCGCGTCCGGACATGCCCGTGATGACGCCGGGACCGAAGAAGAAAAAGAAGAAGTGAGATTGATGTTTCACGTGAAACACAGCCCTCGGGTCGGATGTTCCACGTGAAACACTCATGGAAAAGGCCGCAGATCCGTCGTGGATGCTGCGGCCTTTCTGCAGGAAGGATTCCGGAATCAGAGCTCCGAGCGGAGCGCGACTTCGCGGGTCTTCGAAGAGCTGATGTTGCGCACGAGCCCGTCGAGGAGTTCGGAGAGCTCCTTGATGAGGTTGGAGTTCGTGACGACGCCGACGAGCCTGCCTTTATCGTCCACGATCGGAAGACGGCGGATGCCGAATTCACGCATGCGGGCGAGCGCCGTCACCATGCCTTCGGATTCGGAGGCCGTGACCACGGGGGCGGTCATCAGATCGCGCACGCACGTGCTGTCGAGATCGACGCCGCGGGCGACGCCTTCGATCGTGATGTCTCGGTCGGTGAGCATGCCGATCGGCTTGTCGTCCTGATCCACCACGACGAGGCTGCCGACGTGTTCGAGACGCATCTGCTGGGCGCTTTCACGGAGGCTTTTTTCAGGAGAGATGACGGCCACCTTGTGGACGGCCATGTCGATGACTTTGAGCGAACGAGTTCTCATTTTGGGTAAGGAATCGGGGAGGTTGTTTTTCCGCCGAAGATTCTAGCCGAGCGCCTCCTGAAGGCACTCGGACTAAGGAATGAGTTTAATCATCTTCCGCTTCGTTTACGAATTCGGAGCCGGGCGCGCCGTAAAGGGGCGCGAAGTTCTTGAAGTCGTAGATGCGACGGTCCATGAGATGCGAGGGAGAAACACGCGTGAGACTCATGAAGGTGTTGTAGACGCGCCCCGGGAACTCGCGGTCCCACTGCTGCATCAGCGCCTTGATCTCCTGGCGCTTCAGGTTTTCACCCGCGCCGCAGATCCCCTTGGCGGCGAGCGGGTAGCCGCGAATCTTCGCCATCTTGGTCGTTTCCGATTCGCGCACGTAGGCGAGGGGGCGGATCACCACGCAGTCGCCTCGGTCGTTCTTGAGCGCGGGCGGCATGGCCTTCATACGGCCGCCGTAGAAGAGGTTGAGAAGGAGCGTGCTCACGATATCGTCCATATGGTGGCCGAGCGCGATTCTGTTGCAGCCCATCTCGCGGGCGACGCGGTAGAGGATGCCGCGGCGCAGACGCGCGCAGAGCGAGCAGACGTTCTTCCCTTCGGGAATGAGCTTCTGAATGAGGGAGTTCGTGTCCTGATCCTCGATGTGGTAGGGCACGCCCGTGCTCTCGAGATGCTTTCTCAGGGCTTCGAGCGGGAATTCCGGAATGTGCTGGTGCACGTTCACGGCGACGAGGTCGAAGTGAATGGGGGCGCGCGCCTGCAGGGTCTTCAGCGTGTCGAGGAGCACGTAGCTGTCCTTGCCGCCGCTCATCGCCACCATGACCTTGTCGCCCTCGCGGATCATGTCAAAGTCGGTGATGGCCTGGCCGGTCAGGCGCACGATGCGCTTTTCGAGCTTTCGCTGCGAAACGGAGAGGCGGTTGCGGGCGTTCAGGGGCATTTCGCCCTGAGCGGCGAGTTGGGCGAGATCGGCGTCATCCGCGTCGGAGGCGGGCACCAGAGGAATCACGTCAGTCATGATGGTTGCTGCTGTTTAATGGGCAAGGCTCGCGCGCCAGACTTCAACGCCGATCGATTGGGCGTCGTCGTAGGCTTCGGTCTTTTCGGATGAAACGCGCGCAAGCGCGACGCCGGGCAGTTTGGCGATCCGCTCGGCGATGCGGTCGACCAGCGTCTCCTGAAGGTCGATGTGCCCTCGGGCGGCTTCTTCGCGGAAGATCGCAACGGCGAGGTCGTAGTTGAGGACGTCTTCGAGCGCGTCGCGGCTGCTCGAGCTTTCCGAGAGCCGCACCCAGATGTCGGCATTGAAGACCACCTCCTGCGAGGCGCTACGCTCGCGGTCATATGCGCCGATGCGGCAGGAAAGTGCGAGGTTCTTCAAAAAGATTCGGCGGCAGGAGAAGCGGAGCGACTCCGGCGAGGGCAGTTGAGGCATGTCCGAGAAAACCCTGTATGGGATGTAGGAGCCCGCATTGTAGGCGACCTTGGGTCCGATACAATGGCCTGACTATGCGCTGGGCCCTCGTCATCTTCGTCATCCTTCTGCTTCTCATCACGGCCATGCCGTCCTTGAAGCGCTTCGGCCTCGGGAGACTTCCCGGGGACATTCACTTCCGGCTTCTCGGCCGCGAAATTGAGCTTCCCTTCATGAGCACGATTCTCCTGGGGGTATTTGCGCTCGTCTTGGGGAAGCTTCTCTTTTAGTCGGACGAGTTCCAGGCGGCCTGCGCCGCGCACACACGGGCGGCAAGCACTTTGGCTGGAATCTCCTTCGGACTCGCCGCGGTTTTAGCAATCGCGCCGGCGTCCACCGAGCACCAGGCCTTCATGGCACGCTGGAGCTTTTCAGTGCCGGCCGCGTCTGCTGGCGGCATCAGCACCTTGTCGCGGAGCTCGAAGAAGAGCTTCGCACGCTCGGGCCTTCTCAGGGCGTCGATGCGCTTCAGAAACTCCACGGCATCGTCGAAAGTGCGGACATTGCGCAGGCGCTCCATGCCGCCGTCTGTGCCGCCCGTAAGGAGCTGCGCGTATTCCTGTGCAACGGCGCTCGCGCGCAGCTTCGAGAGAAACTTCCGGCCCGGCGTCGGCTCCTTGGACGACTTGGCTTCGCCCTCAATGCCCGAGGCCAGGAGGGCAAGCAGCAGATCAGAGGGGAGTCCCGCCAGACGGCCGCGGTGCAGACGCGCGCGGAGGATCGACGTGACCTTGAGCTCTGGATAAAGCCGCTGCCAGAGGCCGCAGTCGATGAGGACGTCGAGCATGCGGCAGGGTACCGGGGCGGCGAGGCCCTTCACGAATTCGGCGAGCACGCGCTCAGACACGAGCGCGTCGACCTCGCCCGAATTCACCATGCGCCGCATGAGCGCAAGCGTCTCGGGCGCAATCGAAAAGGACGGAAAGCGCGCGGCGAAGCGCGCGGCGCGAAGAATCCGCACGGGGTCTTCTTCAAAGGCGGCGCTCACGTGGCGGAGAACGCCGGCTTCGAGGTCCTTTTGGCCTCCGAAGGGGTCGACCAGCGTGCCGTCGACCGAGAGCGCCATGGCGTTCACCGTGAGGTCGCGCCGGGCGAGATCCTCTTCGAGCGTGACGTCCGGAGAGGCGTGAAAGACGAAGCCGTGGTAGCCCGGAGCGGTTTTGCGCTCCGTTCGGGCGAGCGCGTACTCCTCGTGCGTCTTGGGGTGAAGGAAGACGGGAAAGTCGCCGCCCACGGGAATAAAGCCGCGCGTTGCCATTGCTTCGGGCGACTCGCCCACCACAACCCAGTCTCGGTCGCCTTCAGGGAGCGCGAAGCCGCGTTTTCTGAGGAGCATGTCGCGGACGGAGCCGCCGACGGAATAAGTCTTCATGGAGGTTCTTCAGGGAAGGTCGGCCGCCTTGGTGCGGCTTTGGGTTACGCGGCCGACGAGCTTGGTGAAGGGCGCGTCCGCTTCGCCCGTGAGGAGCGCGTAGGTGTGCATGTTGGCGAGCACGTTCTTCACGTACTCGCGGGTCTCGAAGAAGGGAATCGTTTCGATGAAGGCGGCTCCCTCCATGCCGTTTCCGACCGCGGCGCGCCAGGCGCGGGCCTTGTTGGGCCCTGCATTGTATGCGGCGGTTGCGAGGACGAAGCTTTCGTCGAGGTCGAGATAGAGCATGCGGAGGTAGGCCGTGCCGAGGACGAGGTTCATCTCAAGGTCCGTCAGGCGCTGCTGCTCGAAGGATTCGATGCCCAAGTGCTTCGCCATCCATTTGGCCGTTCCCGGCATGATCTGCATGAGGCCGCGCGCGCCCACGGCCGAGCTCACCGTCGGCATGAAGCGCGACTCCTGCCGGATGAGGCCGTAGATCCAGGATGAGGGAAGCGACTGCGCGTCGCTCACCACCTTGATGAGGGAGGCGTGCGGGCGCGGAAAGCGCTGCTCGATCACGATCTTGCCGTCGCCGCTCTTGTTGCTCGTGTTGATCATGCGGTGCACGAGCCGGACTTGACGGGCGTAGGCCGCGAGCGCGAGGCATTCGTCGGGAGAGAGCCCTCGCATTGCCCAGTTCCATTCGCGGTGTCCTTCGCGGTAGAGGCTCATGCGGTAGAAGCTCCTCGCGCGCTGAACCGAAGGGTTCTTCTCCCACAGGTCGACCTCGGCCTGCGTGGGGAATTTCTTGGGCGGCTTGGAGAGGCCGTAGGGGGCTCCAATCGCGTCGGCGGCGAGCTTCCCGTAGAAGGTTGCGCGGTGAGCGATGGCAGAGAAGGCGCTCTGCGCCTCCTTTTTAAGGCCGCGCGAAGCGAGCGCGCGCCCTCGCCAATAGGCCCAGACTTCTTCGCGCTTCATGTCGGCGGGCATCGCGTCGATCACGCGGCTGAGCGCGTACCAGCTTTCGTCTCGGATGAGCGCGCGGGCGTGCCAGGCGGCAAGCTGCCCCGCATCCACTACTGCAAGCGGGTTCTTCGAAAGCGCATTGGCGGGGGCCTTTCCGTACCAGCCGCTTGCCTTGGGGTCGAGCTGCGTCGTGGCCGTGAAGCCGATGCGCGACCAAACGAGCGCGCGCCAGAATGGCGCGGCCTTCTTGTCGACGGCGGCTTCGGCGATGCGTGCGGCGTCCTTGGGGCGCAGCTGCGCGATGCGCACGGCGGCGAACACCGCAAGGCGCGCAGAGAGATTCGAGAGCTTCTTCTGCCGCCGCAGCCACCGAGAGGGCTCGTCGATGATCGAGCGGAGCTCCTTCATGGATGCAGGGAGTTCGGGCTTCGGGAGCATCGCGAGCACGCGCTTGGCTTCCGTCATCCGGTTCTTCTGAAGAAGCACCATCACACGCGTCCAGCCCCAGGAGCGGTCGGCGGCGAAGATGCGGTCGCCCAACGCCTGCAGCGCCGGGTCGGTCGTCATGCTTGAATCGCGGTAGATCCTCTTGGCGTTGAGAAGCGCGGTTGCCGTCGACTTGCCTGCCGCCTGTGCTTTTTCAAGCGCATAGTAGGCGGCCCACGATTCGATCACAGGGTCCGTCTGGTTCCAAACGAGCCCCTTGAAGATCGCATTGAAGTCTTCGGCATTGAGCTTGTCGCCCCGAAGCTTCAGGTAGTTCATGCGGGCATTTTCCGCAAGGTACTCGCCCTCATGGAGCTCGATGAAGCGGCGGAACTCCTGATCGGCCGCCGGATCGTCCGGGTTGGCCTTGAGCTTGAGGATGAGGCTCCAGAGAACCGGGTAGCCCCCGAGGTCGTGATCCGCGAAGGTGGGGAGGAGTTCCTCGAGCTTCTCGAGCTTGCCCTGCTCGAACGCCTGCCGGGCTTCCAGAAACACGAAGTCGAGCGGCTCGGGGTCGGGCGCGAGGAGCGCGTCGTCGAGCGGGTCCTTCACGGGAGCCGCAATGAGTTCGGCCGCGGCTTGCCCTGCGGAATCCGCGGCTTCGCCTGCCGTCTGCGCGTCGCCCTCCGGAATGGCGGACGGATCAGCCGCCGTCTCGACGGCAGAGTCGACCTTCTGCATGAGGTCGCCGGGGTCGACCGCCGTGGCGGAGGACGATTCCTCGAGCGGAATGCCGTCTTCGGCGTCTGCCTGAGCATTGAGCGCCTGCAGGCGTTCGTCGATGGGGATTGCGACCAGCCCATGAGGCACGGCCGGCGGCTGAGCTTCGTCGAGTTTCGCCGCGGCCTCAACGGCCTTCTGCGCGCCGTCTCTGAGCGGCTGCCAGGCGTTCTCGTCGTTCGAATTGAATGCGGCGGCCGGCTGAAGGGCTGCGGCGAGACTGAATGCCAAACAGGAAAGAACGAAGCGGCGCATGAAGGTGTCCCAAGAGGTCTTCAGAGAAGCCCTAATATAGCGGCGAACGAAGGGTCCAACAGGAGGCGCAATGACGGGAATTGAGAGCAAAAGTTCGGCCAGAAAGCGCTGCGGCGCGTTGCGCCGGCAGATGGGGGAGGCCGAGCGCGAAGGACTCAATAAGGCGCTCGCAGCAAAGCTCCTGACGCTTCCCGGGAGCGTGCTCGGCGTTTATCAGCCCATTGCGAGCGAGCCCGACCCGATGCCCGCCGTCAGAGCGTGGCTTGAGGCGGGGCCTAATAGGCAGTTGGCGCTTCCCTGGTGCATGGACCGGGCGGCGTCTTCGATGATCTACCGCACGTGGCGGTTGGGCGCCCCGCTGATGCCGGACGCCGCCGGCATTCCGTCCGCAGAGGGAGAAGCCGTCGTGCCCGACATCCTGCTGATCCCTTGCCTGGGGTGGTCGGATGCCAACCGGCGTCTCGGCTACGGGGGAGGCTATTTCGACCGCTACATCTCGGGGCTTGAAGGGCGCGCTCGCCCTGTGCTCGTGGGCGCAGCCTTCTATGCCTGCCGGGTGGACGATGCTCTTTTCGACGAGCTTGATCTTCCGCTCGACTTCATCGTGACCGAGCGCGGACGAAAGAATGAAAAAGACCCGCTAGGGGGGATCGAGCCTCAAGCGGGTCTTCTTGGAAAGCATAGAAGAGGCCTCACGGCCTCAGATGCTTCTTAGTAGCGGTAGTTCTCGGGCTTGTAGGGGCCTTCCTTCTTCACGCCGATGTACGCGGCCTGCTCGTCCGTAAGTTCGGAGAGCTGGGCGTTCAGGTTCGTGAGCTGCAGGCGGGCGACCTTTTCGTCGAGGTGCTTCGGCAGGATGTACACGCCCACGGGGTAGCGGTCGTGGTGGCAGAAGAGCTCGATCTGCGCGAGCGTCTGGTTGGCGAACGAAGAGCTCATCACGTAGGAGGGGTGGCCCGTGGCGCAGCCGAGGTTCACGAGGCGGCCTTCCGCGAGAAGGATGATGCGGTTGCCCGAGGGCAGCGTGATGTGATCCACCTGCGGCTTGATGTTTTCCCACGGATACTGGCGCATCGAGGCGACGTCGATTTCGCTGTCGAAGTGGCCGATGTTGCAGACGATCGCTTCGTTCTTCATGGCGATCATGTGGTCGTGCGTGATCACGCGGACGTTGCCCGTGCAGGTGACGAAGATGTCGGCCTTGTCCTTGGCGTAGTCCATCGTCACGACGCGGTAGCCTTCCATCGCGGCCTGAAGCGCGCAGATGGGGTCGACTTCAACCACCCAGACCTGAGCGGCGAGCGCTCGGAGCGCCTGTGCGCACCCCTTGCCCACGTCGCCGTAGCCCACGACCACGGCGACCTTGCCGGCCACCATCACGTCGGTGGCGCGCTTGATGCCGTCGACCAGAGATTCGCGGCAGCCGTAGAGGTTGTCGAACTTCGACTTCGTGACGGAGTCGTTCACGTTGATGGCGGGGATCTTCAGTTCGCCGCGCTCGTGCATCTGGTAGAGGCGGTGCACGCCCGTGGTCGTTTCCTCCGAAACGCCGAGGATCTTCTCGAGGCGCTTCGAGTACCAGTGCGGGTCGGCGTCGAGATGGTGGGCGATGGCGGCGAAGAGGACCGTTTCTTCATCGTTGGTCGGATGGGCGATGACGGAGCGGTCGGCTTCAGCGCGGGAGCCGAGGTGCAGCAGGAGCGTCGCGTCACCGCCGTCGTCGAGGATCATGTTCGAGAAGCCGCCGTCGGGCCACTCGAAGATGCGGTGCGTGAATTCCCAGTACTCGTCGAGCGTTTCGCCCTTCTTCGCGAAGACCGAGACGCCGTCCTTGACGATCGCGGCGGCGGCGTGGTCCTGCGTCGAGAAGATGTTGCAGCTCGCCCAGCGGACTTCGGCGCCGAGTGCCGTCAGCGTTTCGATGAGCACCGCGGTCTGAATCGTCATGTGAAGCGAGCCGGAGATGCGCGCGCCCTTCAGGGGCTGCGCTTCGGCGTATTCGCGGCGAATGGCCATCAGGCCGGGCATTTCGACTTCAGCGATCTGAATTTCCTTGCGGCCCCAGTCGGCAAGACCAAGGTCGGCGATGACGTAGCTGTCCATTTGAATGTTCTTTCGAAGAGGATCCGAGCGCCGTTTTTCAAGGAGGTCCGCAGGCCCGAGCCTGGCGCAGATGGTCTCTGCGTCGCAGCGCTCCTCGGGGAGCGGGCAAAACGAAGGCGGCATTATAGCCGCCTTCATCATTGTGATTTCTATGAAATTATTCCACGTCTTCCTGGAAGGCCGCGAGCGCAGCCTCCACAGTCGCGCGGTCAATGCCTTTCATAAGCTTCACGGGGGCCGCGTCGAAGACGGCGATGCCATCCTTTTTCATGCGGCCGACCCAGGCGCCGGCATCGCGGCCGGAAGCAAACGCTTCGGAGACGAAGAGCTCCGTGCCGTCGGCGGCGGCGAGCTTGAAGTAGAAGTTTCCGTCCTTTTCGCGGTACTGCTTGAAGACGGGCATCGCCTTCTTCTCGGCCTTCTTCTTGGCGGCGGCCTTTGGAGCGCAGAAGGTCTTGAGGCCCACGGCGCGCTTCAGCTCCTCAATGAAGGGAACGGAAATCGCGCGGGCCTTCTTCGCGCCTGCTTGAAGGATGTCTTCGAGAACGTCGGGGTGCGCCATGAGGTCGTCGTAGCGGCTGCGCATCGGGCCGATCTCGGCGTCGATCTTGTCGGCGAGCTGCTTCTTGGCTTCGCCCCAGCCGAGGCCGCCCTTGAGCGAAGTGCGGAAGGCGGCGACTTCGTCGGGCGTCGCGAAGGCGCTGTAGATGACGGTGAGCGAGGTGCTGTCGGGGTCCTTCGGTTCGCCCGGGAGCTTGCTGTCCGTGACGATGCGCGCGATCGCCGCGTCGAGCGCCTTGCGGCCGCCCTCGAAGAGCGGGATCACGTTGTTGTAGGACTTGCTCATCTTGCGCCCGTCAAGGCCCGGGAGCACTTCGACGGCCGAACCGCCGGTCGCCTGCGGCATCACGAAGAAGGGCTTGTCGGCCGGTGCATAGAGGTTGTTGAAGCGGGCCGCGGCGTCGCGGGCCATTTCGAGGTGCTGCAGCTGGTCGTGGCCGACGGGCACTTCGTCGGCGTTGAACATCAGGATGTCGGCCGCCATCAGCACCGGATAGGAGAAGAGCCCCATCGAGACGTCGGCGTCGGGGTCGCGCCCGGCGGCGGTCGCCGCGTCGACGGCGGCCTTGTAGGCGTGGGCGCGGTTGAGAAGGCCCTTGCCCATCACGCAGTCGAACATCCAGCAGAGCATCGGGATTTCCGGAATGTCGCTCTGACGGTAGAAGGTCACCTTGTCGGGATCGAGCCCGGCGGCGAGCCAGGTCGCGGCGATCTGCATGCGGCTGCGCTCGATTCGGGCCGGATCCTGGCACTTGATGAGCGCGTGCAGGTCGGCGAGGAAGAAGAAGCTCTCCACGTCCGGGTTGCGGCTGTCCTGAATCGCCGGGCGGATCGCTCCGACGTAGTTGCCGATGTGCAGGGTGCCGGTCGTGTTGATGCCGGTGAGGACGCGTTTCTTGCTCATTTGTCTTGCGGTGTCTGAGGGGCTCCGGGGCGGAGCCGAATTGAAGGATGATACAAAAGCGAAGGGCGGCCTGCCGAGGGGATTCGGCAGCCGCCCTTTCTGATTTAGTCCGTCGTCAGACCGGTCTTAGGAGAGACCCGCTTCGGCGCGCAGAATGGCGGCCTTGTCGGTGCGCTCCCACGTGAAGTCCGGCTCTTCGCGGCCGAAGTGGCCGTAGGCGGCGGTCTTCGAGAAGATCGGGCGGCGCAGGTCGAGCATCTTGATGATGCCGCGCGGACGGAGGTCGAAGTTGCGGCGCACGAGCTCGGCGATCTTTTCGTCGGGGATGACGCCCGTGCCGTTGGTGATGACCGTGATGTTCATCGGTTCAGCGACGCCGATGGCGTAGGCCACCTGCACGAGGCAGGTCTTGGCGAGGCCGGCGGCGACGACGTTCTTGGCGACATAGCGGCAGGCGTAGGCGGCCGAGCGGTCGACCTTCGTGGCGTCCTTGCCCGAGAAGGCGCCGCCGCCGTGCGGGCAGTAGCCGCCGTAGGTGTCGACGATGATCTTGCGGCCCGTGAGGCCGCAGTCGCCCTGCGGGCCGCCGACCACGAAGCGACCGGTCGGGTTGATGAGGAACTTAGTGCCTTCAAGCCATTCGGCGGGCATCACCGGACGGATGATCTCTTCGATGATGGCTTCCGTGAATTCGGGCTTCATGCGCGAGCCGTCGGACATTTCCGGGGCGTGCTGCGAGCTGATGACGATCGTGTCGGCGCCGACGGGCACGCCGTCGCGGTAGCGAAGCGTCACCTGGCTCTTGGCGTCGGGACGCAGGAACGGCAGCGTGCCGTTCTTGCGCACGATGCTCTGGCGCTCCATCAGGCGGTGGGCGTAGTAGATCGGAGCGGGCATCAGCGTGGGCGTTTCCGTGCAGGCGTAGCCGAACATGAGGCCCTGGTCGCCGGCGCCGAGGCTCAGCTCGTCGTCCATGGCGCGGTCGACGCCCTGAGCGATGTCCTGGGACTGCTTGTCGTAGCCCACGAGCACGGAGCAACCGCGGTGGTCGATGCCGTATTCGGTGTTGTCGTAGCCGATGCGCTTCAGCACATCGCGCGTGAGGCCGATGTAGTCGACGTTTGCGCCCGTGGTGATTTCGCCGGCGAGGACGACGAGGCCCGTCGTGCAGAGGGTTTCGGCCGCAACGCGGCTCATGGGATCGCCCGCGAGGCAGGCGTCGAGAACGGCATCCGAAATCTGGTCGGCCACCTTGTCGGGATGGCCTTCGCTCACGGACTCGGACGTAAAGAGATATTCATTGCTCATGAAACTAAGACTCCAAAAAATGAATGGAAGCGCTCCGCGCACTGGTCTTGGTTCCATGCGTGAGACGCTTTAGCGGAATTTGTTGCTGGCGCCCCGCAAGTTGTCGTTTAACTCGGCGCTCTCTTCTTTGGGGAAGCCGCAATGATACAGCGTGGGGCGTGAAGCAGGACTTAAGTGATTTGTCTTAATTGATTGCGGCGGACGTGCTGAATCTGCGGTCTGCTCGGTAAAATCCGATATTCGGCGCCCGGTCTTCCCGCGCCGCACAGAGACCAGAGAACAACCGCAGGGAGCACGTTACCGGATGCACTGGCTGCTAATGCTCGTCGCCAAACTTCCGCTTGGATTCCTTCAGGGCTTCGGCGCCGTCGTCGGGGAGCTCGTCTTCCGGCTTTCTCCTGGCTACCGCCGGCGCACGATTGAAAACATCCGCCGCGCGGGCTGCGAAGGCGAGTCGTTCTTCCGACAGGTCGGCCGCAATGCGGGCCGCCAGTCGATGGAGAGCATCTGGGTGTGGTATCGCCCAGTGAAGACCGTGATGTCGCGCATCACCGTGGCGCCCGAAGCCGAGACGCTCGTGGGAGACGCCATGAAGAGCGGCCGCCCCATCGTCTTTCTCACGCCGCACGTCGGGTGCTTTGAAATCCTGCCCGTGTGGCTTGCCGGCCGGTTCTTTGAAGAAACCGGCCGCCGCATCACGATTCTCTACCGGCCGCCGCGCAAGGAGATTCTGCGTGCCGTCGTGGGTGAAGCCCGGCAGGCGCCTGGCATCGAAGCCGTGCCCACCAACCTCGCGGGCGTGAAGCACGTGATCCGCAGCCTGAGGGCGGGGCACACTTTCGGGGCGCTCCCCGACCAGGTGCCGTCGAACGGCGAGGGCGTCTGGGCGGACTTCTTCGGGAAGCCCGCCTACACGATGACGCTTCCGGCGCGCGTCGCGCGGCAGTTCGACGCCGTGAGGATCTTCGCCTGGGGCGTCCGCGAAAAGGACGGCTGGCGCATCGAGGCCGAAGAGTGGACGACGCCGCTCACGGGCGACGCGAAGACGGATGCGGCCGACATGAACCGCATGATCGAAGGCATCATTCGCCGCATGCCCGAGCAGTACGCCTGGAGCTACAACCGCTACAAGCGCCCGCGCGGTGCGCCTGCGCCGGACGATCCGGTCAAAGGAACCCATTCCAAGTGAGCTCATTCAATCTACTTCTGTCGCGCGGCTGGGTGCGGACCGTCAAGTCCTTCCGCCACCTCTCGATGCCCGCGCGCTGGCGGCTCGCCCGGATAGCGGCCGCCATCCTGTGGCGCGCCGTTCCGAAGCGCCGGCGGGTCATTCTGAGAAATCTCGAACTCTGTTTTCCGGAACTTTCGGCCGATGAGCGCGAGGCGCTCGCCAAGCGAGTCTACGTACGCCTGGGGCGCGCGGCGATCGATCACGGCACGCTTTGGTGCGGCACGGCTGAAGAGGTGCGATCGCTCGTGCGATTCAAGGGGCTCGAGCATCTCCTCAATCCCGAAAATCGCCCGGTGATCGTGGTGTCGCCCCACTTTGCAGGGCTCGACGCCGCGGGCATTGCGCTCAACACCTACGTGCGCGGCGTTTCGCTCTACCAGACGCAGAGCAATCCGGTCTGGGACAAGGCGCTCCTTGAAGGGCGCCTGCGCTTCAGCAACCCCGTCCTCATCGCCAAGACGGGCGACAACGATCTGCGCCACGTGATGCGCGAAATGAAGTCGGGGCTACCTTTCTACTATCTCCCCGACATGGATCACGGCCGCAGAAATTCAATCTTCGTACCCTTCTTCGGGGTGGATGCGGCGACCATTCCGATGGTCTCGAGACTCGCGCGCGTCATGCGCGCCAAGGTGCTCTGGTGCATCGCCACGATGACCGAGGAAGGCTACGAGGTGGAGATCTCTGCGCCGTGGGAGAATTTTCCGACCAAGGACCCGGAGGCCGATACGCGGCGACTCAACGCCGAGCTTGAAGCCTACATTCGGGCGCGTCCCGACCAGTACCTCTGGGTGCACCGGCGCTTCAAGACGCGCCCCGAGGGCGAGCCTGCGCTCTATTGACTTTCAGAACCATGAAGCTCGAATTCACGAAAATGCAGGGTGCGGGCAACGACTTCGTCGTGCTTGACGGCATCCGTCAGAGAATCGCCCCCACCCCCGAACTCATCCGTGCGCTCGCCGACCGGCGCTTCGGCATCGGCGCCGACCAGGTGCTGCTCCTCGAGTCGCCGAAGACCGAAGGCGAGCCTCTGCGCTACCGGATCTTCAACAACACCGGCGGCGAGGTCGAGCAGTGCGGCAACGGCGCGCGCTGCATCGGGCGCTTCGCCTTGGAAGCGGGCTACGCCGAGGGCGACTCGATCGAATTTGAAACCATGAAGGGCCGCATCTGCGTGAAGGCCGAGGCCGACGGGCGCATGGTGGTCGACATGGGCGTGCCGAGGTTGAAGCCCGCGGACGTGCCCTTTGCGCCTGAGGCCGATGCCGACATCGTCTCGCGCCGCGAGTCGCAGGCCGACGTCTGGTTGGTTTTCTGCCCGCCGCTCGGCCGCACCGTGGAGTTCACGGCCGTCGGCATGGGGAACCCCCACGCCACGATCTTCGTCGACGACGTCGACGCTTTTCCTGTGGAAGCGGTCGCCCGCTTCCTGCAGACCTCGAAGATCTTCCCCGAAGACGTGAACGTGGGCTTCGTCGAGCGCCGTTCGAGCGCGTCCGCGAAGATCCGCGTCTATGAGCGCGGTGCGGGCGAGACGCTTGCCTGCGGCACGGGTACGAGCGCCGCGATGGCTTCGGGGCGCCTGCGCGGGTTCTTCGACGAGCGCGTCGAATTTGAAGCCCGCGGCGGCCGGATTGCCTGCGCCTGGACGGGACCGGGCGCGCCGCTCTATCTGATCGGGCCCGCGGAAGTGGTCTTTACGGGCACAATTGCCATTTGATTTTTTGGTTGTCTTGACATGTCTGAACTGATTTTGAAGAAAGGCAAGGAGAAGTCGCTCCTGCGCCGTCATCCCTGGATCTACGACACCGCCGTCGAGCGCGTGGCTGGGAACCCCAAGGCGGGCGACACCGTGAAGGTGGTCGCCAAGGACGGGCGCTTCCTCGCCTGGGCGGCCTATTCGCCCGCGTCGACCCTTCGCGCCCGCTGCTGGTCCTTCCGCGAGGACGAGGCGATCGACGACGCGTGGTTCGAGAAGAAGATCCGCGACGCGATCGCCGCCCGCGAAAGCCTGCTTTCCCGCACGAACGCCCGCCGCATTCTCTTCGGCGAGGCCGACGGCCTTCCCGGCCTCATCGTCGACCAGTACGGCGACTGGCTCGTCACCCAGTTCCAGGCCGCGGGCGTTGAGGCGCACCGCGAGCTCATCGGCCGCCTCCTGATGGAGGCGACGGGCGCGCGCGGCGTCTACGACCGCTCCGACGCGGCCACCCGCCGCCGTGAGGGTCTTGAGATCCGCTCCGAAGTGCTCGCGGGCGAAGCTGCGCCCGACGTAATTGAAGTCGTGGAAGACGGCGTCAAGTACGGCGTCGACGTGCGCGTGGGCCACAAGACGGGCTTTTACGTCGATCAGCGCGAGAGCCGCCTTGCCGCGCAGCGCGCCGCCGACGAATTCCGCCGCCGTCATGGTCGCGGCATGCGCGCGCTCAACTGCTTCTGCTACACGGGCGGCTTCTCGCTCGCGCTTTTGAAGGGCGGCGCCGATGAAGTGGTCTCCGTCGACTCGTCTGAAGAAGCGCTCGCCATGGCGCGCGCCAATGCGGAGAGGAACGGCTTCGAGGGCCGCGCCGAATGGCTCTGTGAAGACGTCTTCACGTTCCTGCGCCGCATGCGGGACCAGGGCGAGAAGTTCGATCTCGTCATCCTCGACCCGCCCAAGTTCGCCTCGAGCCACTATCATGTCGACCGCGCCGCGCGGGCCTACAAGGACATCAATCTCAACGGCCTGCGCCTTCTTGCGCCGGGCGGCGAACTCTTCACGTTCTCCTGCTCGGGCGCAATCGACGTCGATCTCTTCCAGAAGATCGTCGCGGGCGCCGTCATCGACTCGGGCGCCACGGCTTGGGCGACGGGCCGCTTCGGCGCGGGCGAAGATCACCCGCTCCTCATGACCTGTCCGGAAGGCGAGTACCTCAAGGGTCTGCGCCTTGCCGTGCGTCCCTGACCATTGGGAGGAATAAATGAACGTTGAAGAACCCCAGGAACCCGAGATCCCGGTAACCATCCTCACGGGCTTTCTCGGAGCGGGCAAGACCACGCTGCTCAACCGCATCCTGAAGGAAAACCACAATCACAAGATCGCGATCATCGAGAACGAGTTCGGGTCCGAGAATGTGGACAACGATCTTCTCGTCACGGAGAACAACGAGCAGATCGTCTCGATGAACAACGGCTGCGTCTGCTGCACGATCCGAGGCGACCTCTCGCGCATCCTGACGAAGCTGCGTCTGCGCCGCGAAAAGGGCGAAATCGACTTCGACTACGTCGTGCTCGAAACGTCGGGCGTCGCCAACCCCGGTCCCGTCGCTCAGACCTTCTTCATGGACGATGCGATCGCGCCCTTCTTCCGCCTCGACGGCGTCGTCACCGTGGTGGACGCCAAGCACGGCCCGAAGACGCTCGACGAAGAAGCCGCCGCCCGCGACCAGGTGGGCTTCGCCGACCGCATCCTCGTCTCCAAGTGCGACCTGGTGACCGAAGAGGAGCTCGCCGACCTTGAGGCTCGCCTGCGCCGCATGAACGGCCGCGCGCCGATCCGCCGCGTCGACATGGGCAAGTGCCCGGTCGACGTGGTGCTCGACATCACGGGCTTCAACATGAACGATGTGCTCGACGTGGATCCCAACTTCTTCGTCGACGACCATCATCTGCACCATCACAACGACGACATCCACACATTCGTCTATGAGACGGATAAGCCCTTCGACCCGCAGAAGCTCGACCGCTACATCGGTTCGCTCACGGCGGTGTACGGCCAGGACCTGCTCCGCTACAAGGGCGTGCTCTACTTTGCGGGCGTCGACCGCCGCGTGGTCTTCCAGGGCGTGCACATGCTCGCTTCGTCCGACGTGCTCGGACCTTGGGGTGATGCGAAGCCCTTCTCGAAGCTAGTCTTCATCGGCCGCAGCCTCCCCGAGGATGCGATCGCCCGCGGTCTCGACACGTGTCTCTGCCAGAACTGATGCGGGTTCGCCGAGGATCTTAAAATTTGCGGAAAAATCCGCCGGGCTGCTGCGAGTGGCACCGGCGGAATTTTTTCGGTATAAAGCATCTCTTACCTTTTTACTGCGCCGGCTCCCTAGGCGCATGGTCCCGATTGCCTTGATTTTCAAGCGGAGGGGGCGGACCGTGCGGCTGCAGCACTCAATTCGTGCATTCAGAAATCGCCCGAGCGCCAACCAAGGAACAAAACCGCAAATGGCCAAAAAAGTTCTCACTGCCGAAGAAATCCTCAAGATGTCTGACGACGACTACATGAACGATCAGCAGCTTGAGTTTTTCCGCCGTCGTCTCACCGACCTCGAGAAGGAACTTCGCGCCAATGCCGATCAGACGACCGTCAATCTGCGTGAAACGACCGTCGTGCCCGATCCCGCCGACCGCGCGACGATCGAAGAAGAGCACGCGCTCGAGCTGCGCACCCGCGACCGCGAGCGCAAGCTCCTGAAGAAGGTGCAGGCCGCCATCAAGCGCATCGACGACGGCGACTACGGCTACTGCGAAGAAACGGGCGATCCCATCGGCGTCGCCCGCCTGATGGCTCGTCCGACGGCCACGCTTTCGCTCGAAGCGCAGCAGCGCCGCGAGCTCAAGCAGAAGATGTACGGAGACTAACTGCCATGATGGAGCGCTGCCCGCAAGCCGGACGCGCCCCGCAGGCAGCATGGGCGGCACGGAACCCGGATTCGGGAGCCGTGCCGTTTTTGCGTTCTAAATGCACCCATGCCGCCCGTGCGAGAACGGTCTGGCTCCTTGACTTCGACGACACGCTGTTTGCTTCTTCGGCAGGGCTCCTGCACGAAGTCCACCTGCGCATGAACGACTTCATGATGACGCGCATGGGGATGAGCGAAGAAGAAGCCAACCGCCTGCGCACCCACTACTGGAAGACCTGCGGATCGACCTTCATCGGCCTCTGGCGCCGGCACGGCATCGATCCGAGGGAGTTTCTTCCCGCGGTGCACGACTTCGACTACGCGCCCTTCGCCGCCAATGCGCCGCAGCTGCGCCGCATGCTTGGGAAGCTTCCCGGGCGCCGCGTGATCTTTTCGAACGGTCCGAGGCTCTACGTCGACCGGCTCCTGCCGGCTCTGGGCCTCAAGGACTTCTTCGACGGCATCATAAGTAGCACCGACATGCGGCTCTTCGGCGACTGGCGGCCGAAGCCCGATGCGTCGATGCTGCGCGCCGTCTGCGCGAAGTTCCGGGTCGCCCCGAGAGACGCCGTGCTCGTTGACGACTCTCTCATGAACCTCAAGGCCGCAAAGGCCGCAGGCCTCAAGACCGTCTGGTGCGTGGGGCTGAGGCGCCGTCACGGCGGGGCGCTCCTGCCGCTCGGCACGCCTGCGGCGCTTCCGGGCGTCGACCTGGTCGTGCAGGACGTTGAGGAGCTCGTGCGCCGCGCGCATCTCGTCGTAGGAGAGAGAAAGTGAAGCTTCTGAAGTTCTTGTGGCTCACCGTCGACTTCTGCCGCCGGCTGGTGCTCAACCTGATCTTCTTTGCGTGCCTCCTGGCTGCGGCGCTCGCCTGGACGCTTGCGCGTCCGGCAGCCCCCGTCGTGAAGGACGGCGCCGTGCTCGTGGTGGATCTCGAGGGCGCCGTGGTTGAGTCCGATCCCATTCGGTCGCTCTCGAGCGAATTGAAGAGCCTCGTGAATGCGCCGGCCGCTTCGACCCGCCTGGTCGACGTGATGGAGGCGCTCCACTTCGCTGCGACGGACTCCCGCATTGCGGGCGTCGTGCTGAAGGTCGACGGCCTCACGAAGCTCGGTCTTGCGAGCGCCCGCTCCATCGGCGGCGCCATCGAAAACTACAAGGCCGCTTCAGGGAAGCCCGTGCTCGCCTGGTCGCCCAACTACACGCAGGCGCAGTTTGCGGCGGCCGCTCATGCCGACGTCGTGGCGCTCCATCCGATGGGCTCCGTCATGGTGAAGGGTTTGTCGGGAACGGGCCTCTATTGGGGCGGCTTCCTGGAAAAGCTCGGCATTGGCGTCTCGGTCTTCAAGGCGGGCGCCTTCAAGAGCGCTCCGGAGGCCTACAGCCTGAGCGCGCCGACCGAAGACAACCTCGCCGCGCAGAAGAGTTGGCTCTCGGAGGCCTGGCGCCTCTTTTCGGCCGATCTTGAAGATGCCCGCGGCCTGATTCCGGGTGCGGTGAACGCCTATCTCGAAGCGCTGCCCGGGAAGCTCAATTCGGGGGCAAGTCCCGCGGAAATCGTGAAGGAAGCCGGGCTCGTCACGAGCCTCATGAGCCGCGAAGCGTTCGATGAGCTCCTTGCCGAACAGTTCGGAGACGGCGACCTGAAGAAGGTGAAGCGCGTGGATTACGAGGCCTACCTCGCCGAGCACGACCTCAACGCCAAGCGCAAGGGCGCCGTGGCGGTGGTGCTCGCTGAAGGCGCGATTGCCTCCGGAGGCGCGGCGGGGGTCGATCCCGACGAGCTCAATGCGCGTCTTGAACGCGCGGCTTCGTCGCCCTCCACCAAGGTGCTCGTGCTCCGCCTCTCGAGCCCGGGAGGCGACGCGCTTGCTGCGGAGGCCGTGCGTGAAAAGCTCGCGTCCATCCGCACGAAGGGACTCCCGGTCATCGTCAGCATGGGGAACGTCGCCGCATCGGGCGGGTACTGGATCAGCCTTGCTGCCGACCGCATGGTGGCCGATCCCATGACGATCACGGGGTCGATTGGGGTCTTCAGCATCGTTCCGGATGCCGCCAAGGCGCTTGAGAAGCTCGATATCGGCACGGGCGGCTACAAGACGGGCGAGTTCGCTGAGTTTGGCGACCCGTTCCACAAGCCCAACGAAGCGGAAGCAGCGCTTCTGCGGGCAGGTGTGGCCGGCACCTACGTGCGCTTCAAGGAACTTACGGCGCAAAGCCGCAAGATGACGACGGATGAGGTTGAGAAGTTCGCTCAGGGGCGCGTTTGGATGGGCACGCAGGCAGAAGCCAACGGTCTGGTGGACAAGCTCGGCGACCTTGACGACGCCGTGAAGCTCGCCCGCCAGGTGGCCGACCTTGAGCCTGACGAACCCATCAGCATCTACGACGTCGAGCCCGACGGCATGGCGGGCATGCTCTCAGGCATCCTCGGCGAAGCGATGGTGCGCTTAGCGGTGCAGTCTCCGCTCGCCGGATTCCTGCAGTTCTCCGTGCCGCAGATGAAGCTCGCGCAGGACGCTGCGCCCGCGCTGCTCTCAAGCGGCAGGCCGCTGGCTTGGTCGCCGACGGGGGCAGAGCTTTGATGAAGAACGGGCCGGACATGCAGGTGTCCAGCCCGTTTTTTCTGAGCGCTGCCGGTGGCTCAAGTGCAGACGCTCAAGCTGCTGCAGAGGCTCTTATTAAGGTTAAGTCGAGCAAGCTTTAATAACGGCAGTCGTTATTAAAGTTGGGACAGGGGAGATAAGGGTTTCCCACAACAAGGGCACCCCTTCATCTTCCCGTAGCGCATCTCCTGCATCTCCATGTTAAGGAGGTCGACGAAGAGCAGGCGCTTCGTGAGCGGGCGTCCAATTCGGGCAGCAAGCTTGAGCGCTTCCGCAGCCTGCAGCAGCCCGATCGTTCCCGTGAGGCCGGAGAAGACGCCGAGCGTGGTGGCCTTTTCGTCGTTGGCCGCGTCGTCCTCTTCAAAGAGGCACCGGTAGCAGGGCGAATCCGGATCCCGGAAGTCGAACACCGTAACCTGGCCGGAGAACTTCACGGCCGCGGCGAACACCAGGGGCTTCTTCTCCGCCAGGCAGGCTCTGTTGACGAGCTGGCGGGTGGCGAGGTTGTCCGAGCAGTCGAGCACGATGTCGTGCCGGCGCACGATCGCCTGAAGGTCTTCAAGATCCGTCATGCGGCGGGGGATGACCTCGATCTCAAGCGTCGGGTTCCAGCGAAGAAGCTCCTTGGCGGCGTTCTCGGCTTTATTGACGCCGATCGACGGTGCATCGTGGAGCACCTGGCGGGCGAGGTTGCTCTCAGACACTTCATCGGGATCGACGACGGTGAGGTGGCTTGCGCCCGAAGCGGCGAGATAAAGCAGTGCGGGAGAGCCAAGGCCGCCCGCGCCGATCACGAGAAACCTCGTCTCGATGATGCGCTTTTGTCCTTCTTCACCCAATTCCTTGATGAGCATCTGGCGCGAGAGGCGCTCGCGGAGCTCGGCAAAGCGTTCGTTGTCGTCCATGGTCGTTGTTCCAAAAGAAAGCGGCCGGCCTTTCGGAACATTCCGAATGGTGCGGCCGCCGGTTCAGACGGGAGCGTCGGTCACTCGCTCTTCTTTTCAGCGTCGGCGTTCTTTGCCGGCTGCTCGTCCTTTTTGTTCTTGGCTTCAGCTTCCGCCTTGGCCTTCGCTTTGGCGGCGTCCTCGGCGCGGATCTTCTTGGCGACCGAGACGGGCTGCCCGCGCAGACGCGAGGTCTCCACCTTTTCGCCCTTCAGGTGGGCGACGGCCTGCTTGAGCTGCCAGTCCTTGTCGTCGCCGAAGAAGTAGACCCAGTCGGGGGACTTCGTCTCGTCGTTGTCGTCATAAGGGAGCGCGTCGGCCTCGGCCTTCTTCTCCTTCTCGGACTTCTTCGCATCCTGCTGATTGGCGAGATGGTGGGCGAGGTCGGCTTCACGCACCTGGAAGGTCGGGAAGTTCCCCTTCGGGGTGTCGTCCACGTAGAAGTCGGGCTCGATGCCGCGGGCCTGAATTGAGCGGCCCGACGGCGTGTAGTAGCGCGCCGTCGTGAGCTTGACGCCGACCGTCTTTTCGCCGAAGCGCATCGGGAGAATCGTCTGCACCGAACCCTTGCCGAAGGAGCGGTCGCCCAAGAGCACCGCGCGCTTGTGGTCCTGCAGGGCGCCCGCGACGATTTCGGAGGCCGAAGCCGAGGACGAATTGATGAGGACGACGAGCGGCACGGTCTTCGCGGCGGAGGTGAGTTCGGAGAGCGCCTTCACGGAGTTGCCCGAGCGGTAGTCCTTTTCGATGGCCTTGAAGGCATAGTCGGACTGGGGCGTGCGGCCCTTGATCGACACGACGTCGCTCTTTTCGGGGAGGAACACGGCCGAGACGCCGATGGCGGCCTGAAGCAGTCCGCCCGGATCGTTGCGCAGGTCGAGCACGAGCCCCTTCAAGTGTCCCGACTTCTCGAGCTTGTTGATGTTGGCGGCGAGGTCTTCGGCCGTGCGCTCCTGGAACTGCGAGATGCGGATGTAGCCGAAGCCGTCGGAGAGCTCCTTCATGCGGATCGACTGCGTCTTGATCGTGGCGCGCTCGATCGTGAAGGAAAGCGGCTTCATCTCGCCCTTGCGGGCGACTTCTAGGCGGATCTTCGTCTTCGGTTCGCCCCGCATGCGATTGACGGCCTCTTCGAGCGTCAGGTCGGCCGCGGCTTCGCCGTCCAGCTTCGTGATGATGTCTCCGGCGCGGATCCCCGCGCGGGCCGCGGGCGTGTCGTCGATCGGCGAGATCACGCGAACGCCCGAGACGTCCTTCGTCACCTCGATGCCGAGACCGCCGAAGCTGCCGTGCGTGGCTTCGTTCATGTCTTCGAACCCTTCGGGATCAAGGAAGCTCGAATGGGGGTCGAGCCCGCTCACCATGCCTTCAACGGCAAGCTCGAGGAGCTCCTTGTCGGAGACTTCATCCACGTAGTAGTCCTTCACGGCATTGAAGACGCTCGTGAACTGGCGCACTTCCATCAGGGGAAGCTTGTTCTCGGCCTGCTTCTCGGCATAGACCTCGATGCCGGCGGTGGCGAGCACGCCGGACAGAGCGCCGGCGACGAAGAGAGAAAGAAGACGAAGCTTCATGTGTGTTCTTGTAGTTTAGAGGCGGCCTCACGCCGCAGGAGTCCGCGTATTTTCGCTTATTTGGAAAGCCACGGCTGTGGGTTGATGGGCTTGCCCTTGTAACGGATCTCGAAGTAGAGGCCGGGTTCGTCACTCGCCCCCGAGCTCCCTACAGTTGCAATCGTTTCGCCGGCGGCGACCTTGTCGCCCACGTTCTTGAGCACCGATTCGTTGTTGGCATAGACGGACATGTAGGTGCCGCCGTGGTCGACGATGAGGAGGTTGCCGTAGCCGCGCAGCCAATCGGAGAAGACCACGCGGCCCGATGCGCAGGCCGACACTTCGGCGCCTTCGGGCGCGCGAAAGAGCATCCCCTGCCAGGTGGCCGTGCCCGTTCTGCGGCTGCCGAAGCTTGCGGCGACCTTGCCCGCCACCGGACGCACGAGCCGGCCCTTTGATTTGGCGAACGACCCCGCGGGCAGCGGCGCCACGGGCTTCTGCGCCTTCGGCAGCTGGTTCTTCTTGGCGGCCGCCGCCCGACGGGCTTCTTCGGCGCGCGCGGCGGCCTCTTCGGCGGCGCGCTCGCGCTCAAGGCGCTTGTCGATTGAGGCGACGAGGTTTTCGAGGCGCGTCTGGTCTTTCTTAAGCTTTTCAATCGCCGCCTGCTGCGTGGCGATTTCGCGCGCGAGCTTCTTTACGGCCGTCTGCCGGTCACGCTTGTCGCTCAGGAGCCTGGCGTGGTTTTCCTCTTCTTCGCGGGCGATGCGCGAGAGTTCGGCGCGGCGGGCGCGCGTCTCCTTTTCGACCGTGTCGATGCGATCCTGCTTCTGCGAGAGCGCTTTGGCGGCTTCTTCCTGAGCGAGCGAAAGGTAGCGGAGCTCCGCGGCCGTGCGTGCGAGCTCATTGGGGTTGCCACCCTCGATGAGGGACTGCCAGGAGTGGCGCTGCGAATGCACGTACTGCGCGCGCATGATCTCTTCGTAGCGGCTCCTCGCCTCCTTGAGATCCCGCTCGACGGTGCGGCCGTCCTGACGGAGTTCGGAGAGGCGCTTCTCCACCTTGCCGCGCTCGGATTTCAAGGTGCGCAGGCGGCGGTTCGCTTCGGAAATCGCCTGATCGGCCTTCTTGAGGTCGTTTTCCGCGGCTTCATTCTCCGCTTCGCGCGCGGAAAGCTTCTTTTCGAGTTCGGAGAGCTTCTCGTCGACCGAGGCCTTCTTGGTTTCGGCCTTGGCCTTTTCCTTTGCCGTGGCGTCGGACTTGAGCGCGGCGGAGGCGTCCGCCGGAGCAAGGCTCAGCATGAAGACCGAGCTCAGAAGTACCGCAAGCAGGCGCGAGGAAGTCATGAAGAGAAGCGTGGAGTCAGGGGTGTAAGGGATCAGAAGCATAGGGGCGGAGGCCCCGGCAACCTATAATCCTACCTTCCTGGACGTTTTTTCCACTCGATTTTTCTTTCGTCCCATGTCTCAATTCATCGTTCAGAACGCGCTTCTCATCATCATCGCCGTCATTGCCGCCGGCTCACTCGCGATGCCTCTCATCAACAGCCGCCGGTTCGGCCCCATGGTGGGCTCGAACGAAGCCGTCACGCTCATCAACAAGGAAAATGCGCTCGTGGTCGACGTCCGCGCTCAGAAGGACTTCAAGCGCGTGCGCATCGCCAACTCGGTGAATATTCCCGCCAATGAGATCCAGATGCGCCTCGGCGAACTCGCCAAGGACCGCACGATCATCCTGGTCGACAACTCCGGCAACATGGCTGCCGCCGCTTCGAAACTCCTGCGCGGCGTCGGCTACAGCAAGGTCTACGTGCTTGAAAACGGTCTTGTCGGCTGGATGCGCGAGAAGCTTCCCCTTGAATCCTGAGGACTCATCCCCATATAGAGAAAAAAGCCTGCACTAGTGCAGGTCAAACATTCAGAGCGTTGCAGCGGTGCGATTCCGCCGGAGCGCCGCCAACCTAAAAGAAGGACACTTCAAAATGGCCGAAAACGAAAACGTGCAGCAGAACCCCGCCGAACAGCAGCCGCAGGACGATCAGCCGACCTTCCAGCTTCAGCGCTGCTACCTGAAGGACGCCTCGCTTGAAATGCCGCACGCGCCGGAAATCCTGCTCGTGCCCCAGGAATCGGCCCCGCAGGTCGACATCCAGTTCGAAGTGAGCCAGCGCATTCTTCAGGCCGACGTCTACGATGTCACCGTTCGCGGCACGATCACCGTGAAGGCTGCCGACGACAAAGTCATCATCCTCGCCGAAGGCCGTCAGTCCGGCATCTTCTCGATCCGCGGCATCCCGGCTGAACCTCTCCAGCATGTCACCAACGTCCTCTGCCCGAGCATGGTCTATCCGTATCTGCGCGCCAACCTCGCCGATCTGATGACCCGCGCTGGCGTGCCTCCGGTGCATCTCCCCGAAGTGAACTTCGAGGCTCTCTACCAGCAGCGCCTTGCACAGGCTCAGGCCGAAGCGCACGCTGCCGCCGCCGCTCAGGGCGAAGCCGCTCAGAACTGATGCGCTCATAGCATCGTCTGACGGAGAAGACCGGTCGGGGACAACAGTGCTCGGCCGGTTTTTTGTGAGCCTTGTCTACCACTATGGTGGAACGCCCCTGCAGATTCCGGAGGGCTGGATCTAGTCCAATGTATGGGTGGAAAACATCCGCCTCGCGGCTAGAATGGGCGCAGATAGGAAGAAAGGCTTCCTCCGCATGACGGAAGAAGCTTCCCGGAGGAGGAAACCAAACAATGATTCGAATTCTGCTGATCGACGACCATACGCTTTTCCGCAGCGGCGTCAAGGCGCTTCTTCAGCGTCAGCCCGACTTTGAAGTTGTAGGCGAAGCAAGCGACGGGCTCGAAGGCGTGAAGCTCGTCGAGCAGGTTGAAGCCGACGTCGTGCTGCTCGACCTCGACATGCCGAGCATGAACGGCCGGGAGGCGCTCGAGCAGATCCGTGAAACTCATCCGAACCTCGCCGTCCTGATGCTGACGGTGAGCGAAGACTGCGAAGCTCTCGGCGAATGCCTGAAGTTGGGCGCCCGCGGCTATCTCCTGAAGAAGATCGATCAGGACTTCCTGCTGCGCTCCATCCGCTCGGCCTACAACGGCGACAGCGTGATTTCGCCGCAGATGATGACGAAGTTCGTCAACCGCTTGGCTGAACCCGCCGAACCCGCGCACACCCATCAGGCGCAGGGGACGGATCCCACGGTGCTTACGCGCCGCGAGCGCCAGACGCTCGCGTGGCTGGCGCGCGGCGTTTCCAACAAGGAAATCGCCCGAGCGCTCAACCTCGCCGAATCCACCGTCAAGGTGCACGTGCAGAGCATTCTTCGCAAGCTCAATCTGTCGTCGCGCGTGCAGGCCGCGATCTACGCGATCGAGCACAAGATCGACAAGGAGCTCTGATCCGCTTCGAAAAGAAAAGGCACCCCGAAAGGGCGCCTTTTTCGTTGTCAGATGCCGCCTTCGTAGCCCTGCTGTCGCCAGGCTTCGAACACCGTGACGGCGACGGCGTTCGAGAGATTGAGCGAGCGGTTGTCGGGACGCATGGGGAGGCGAATGCGGTTGCCGCTCCCGAAGGAATTGCGGATGTCGTCGGGCAAGCCCGAGCCTTCCGAGCCGAAGATGAACCAGTCGCCCGGGCGGAAGGTCATCTTGGAGAAGATGGTCGACCCCTTCGTCGTCATCGCGAACATCCTTTCCGGATCGGGCGATTCGCTCGCGAGGAAGTCCTCCCAGCTTTCGTGGATCTTCAGGGTGGCGTACTCCCAGTAGTCGAGCCCCGCGCGCTTCATGTGCTTGTCTTCGAGCGAGAAGCCGAGGGGCTTTACCAGATGGAGAGACGCGCCGGTGTTGGCGCAGAGGCGGATGACGTTGCCGGTATTGGGCGGAATTTCGGGATGAACGAGAACGACGTTGAACATGACGGATTGGATTTGAGGAATCAGAAGGGATCCTGGCCGGCGAGCTTTTCGCCCATCTTGCGGATGGCGAGTTTTTCGATCTGGCGCACGCGCTCGGCGGAGACCCCCAACTCCTGGGCGAGCGCCTGCAGCGTTACGGGCTTGGGCGAGCCATCGGCATCCACGGTGAGGTAGCGCGCTTCAATCACGCGGCGGCTTCGCGGGTCGAGCGACTGAAGCGCCTCCTGGAGCCCTTCGCCCTCAAGACGCTGGCGGTCTTCGGCTTCGAGCATGGCTTCAGGCTGATCGCTCGTGCGGGTGAGCCAGTCCGAGGGCGAATAGTTGTCGTCATCGTCCGCGTCGGCCGGACCGTCGATGCTCGTCTCCTGTCCGTACATGCGCTCCTCCATGTCGAGGACTTCCTTGGGCTTCACGTCGAGTGTCAGCGCAATGCGCCGCGCCTCTTGGTTCGTGAGCGCGGCCTGGCTGTCCTCCTTCAGCTGACGGAGATTGAAGAAGAGCTTTCGCTGGTTCTTCGTCGTGGCGAGCTTCACGATGCGCCAGTTGCGGATGATGTACTCCTGGATCTCGGAGCGGATCCAGTGGACGGCAAACGTCATGAGTCGCGCGCCGCGGTCCGGGTCGTAGCGCTTGATGGCCTTCATGAGGCCGATGTTGCCTTCCTGAATGAGGTCGGCATAGGGAAGGCCGTAGCCGAGAAAGCCTCGGGCAATCGAGATCACGAGCCGCAGGTGCGAGAGCACGAGCTTCTGTGCGGCTTCCAAATCGTTCTGGTCCCGAAGCTGCTGCGCGAGCGATTTTTCCTCTTCGGCCGAGAGCATGGGAGCGCGTTCGGCCGCCCGCAGAAAGGCGTCGAGGTCGCCCAAGGGGCCCGAAGGCGAATAGGGAACGACGGCGGTTGTCCCCTGAGTCTTTACCGCGGGCAGGTGCGCTTCGCGCACGGCGGGAGCTGTCGTGGGGCGCAGCGCAGGGAGCGCCTCAGCATCGGCGGTCTTCGCCTTGCGGGTGCGGCGCACAGTTTTGGCGCGCGGCGCCACTTCCTCGACGACGAGCGTCTCAGGCGCGTCCGCGGACGGTTCCGCGCGCAGGGCGTGCGCATCGGCATCGTTGTCGATGATGAGCGGTGAATCGGCCTTGGAGGAAGTCATGTCGAAAGGTAGAAGTGAAGGAGTCGAGGCGGCCCAACGATAGCATTGAGCATGCCGGAGAGCGGCTGCTCAGCATGCAAACTTGGTTGCAGGAAGTTGTTCAGCCTTCCTTCGCGATTCTGCGCCACGCGCGCAGCGCGGCAAGCGAGGAGGTGAGGCCGCCGAGAAGCGCGGCCGCGGCGATGAAGCCGAGAGAAAGTTCGATGCTCGGCAGCGCGAGCACGATTTTGCCGCCGTAGAGCGCCGCAGCCTGGTCGAGATAAGGCTGCAGGACGCGGATGCCGGCGGCGGAGAGGCCGAGCGCAGCGGCTGCGGCCGATCCCATCAGCACCATGCCGCGCCAGGCGTAGGGGCGAGCGGCGAAGGCGGGCGCTGCGCCCACGAGGTGGAGCGTGCGCATGGCGTCTCCCGCCGAGGCGGTGGTCATGCGCACGGCACTCTCGAGCACAAGGATGACCAAAAGCGCCGTAATGGCGCCGAGGCAGCTGAATCCCACCCAGGAGGCTTTCGTTACGGCGCGCAGCTTCTCGTGCCAGGAGGCTTCGTAGGGAACGAAGTCTACGCCCGGAAGCTTTGAGATCGTCTTGGCCGCTTCGGCGATTTCGTCGGCGGCCGCGCGCTCGTCGAGCACGGCGATGACGATGTCGGGGAGCGGATTGCTGCCGCCCGTCTGAGCCGGGAGACCGAGCTGGGCATTGAGGTCCTTGAGTGCCTGATCCTTGCCGATCACATCGGCGCTCGTGACGAACGCGCTTGCACGGACGGCTTCAGCCACTTTGGCCGCGTCTGCACCGTCCTTCGTGAAGACGGTGAGCTCAACCGAGGTGGGCAGGCTTCTCAAGGGTTCCGAAAGTCCGTAGAAGACGAGCGCAATCCAGAGCGGAATGGCGAGCGCGAGCGCGGAGAGGAGCACTGCGAAGGCGTTGGCGCCTGCGTCGCGCTTCAGCCCCCGGCAGAGCTCTTCAAAGGCCCACCGGCGGCTCGTGACAAAGCTCGTCATGAAGCTCATGCTGCACCTCCGTCGGCTGCAACCGAGCCGGGTGCGGACAGAATAATTTCGCGCGTCTGCGGACCCTCTTCGGCAAGCGCCTGGTGGCTTGCGCAAACGACGGTGACGCCGGCGCGCGAGAAGGCCGCGAGGAGCGCGAGGAGCGCCTCGCCATTGGCGTCATCGAGGTGCGCGACGGGTTCGTCGGCAAGAATCACGACGGGGCGGTTGACGACGGCGCGCGCAAGGAGCGCGAGCTGCCGCTGACCTGCGGAGAGCCTCGCCGGATAGGCGTCGGCATATTCCGCGAGACCGCACTTTTCAAGTGCGAGAAGCGCTCGGCGGCGCGCTTCCGAATAGGATTCTTCAGCTGCGAGCGCAGGCAGCATCACGTTCTCGTGGACCGTGCGGTCGTTGAGAAGCTTGCCGTCCTGCATCATGAGGCCCATGGAGCGGCGAAGCCACCGGCGCTCCATTTCATTGAAGTGGTCGACCCGGTCGCCCGCCACCACCACTTCGCCCGAAGTGGGTTCGATGAGGCCGGCGAGCAGCTTGAGGATTGTGCTCTTGCCGCTCCCCGTCGGCCCCCGCAGGAGCACGAACTCGCCGCGGGCTACCGCGAGCGAGACGCGGTCGACAACGACGGCGTCGTCAATGACGACGCTCGCCGAGCGCAGTTCCAGAAGGGGCTGAGCAGTGGAGGCCATGTCGGTCAGAATTTCTCGATTTCGACAGCGCGGTCCACGCGCTTCCAGCATTCGGACTCCTCCTTGAGGAGATAAGCCGTGAGCGGATGGGCGTTCAACCACACTTCGGCGAGCTGAATCGAGAGCTTCCCTTCTTCGCGGCGAACCGCCATGACAGGGAGCTCCACGTCCTTCCTCGCGTGGCAGAAGACGACGGCAAGGCGCATGGCAAGCGCCGCTTCACGCGAGATGAGGCCGGATTCGAAGGCGGGCTCCATCTTCTTGAGGTTGCCGCGCTGCGCGAGCACAACCGCAGCCATCATGTCCTGCTCGCGGCGGCTGAAGCCCGGCATGTCGGCGTTGGAGACGATGTATTCGCCGTGGCGGTGGTAGCGTGAAGACGAGATCGCCATGCCGCACTCATGCACGAGCGCGGCCCAGCGGAGGTATTTGAGGGACTCGGGAGAAGCTTCGGGGCGCAGTTCCTTATAGAGCGCGAGCGTGATGCCGGCTACGCGCTCGGCCTGCTCGCGGTCGAGCCGCGTGGCGGTGGTGAGGTTTTCGATCGCGACGTCGCGCGTGTCGCGGTTGGAGACGCGCCCGAGGAGATCGTAGAGAAGCCCCATGCGCAGCGCCCCTTGAGCCGGGCGCATTTCCTCGATGCCGAGGACGCGGTAGACGGCTGAGAGCACGGCGAGGCCGCCGGCGATCACTTCTCGGCGGTCCTCCTTGAGACCGGGGAAATTGACGCCCGAGACGTCCTTCATGTCGACGAGCATGCGGCGCAGGCGCTCGAGATGCTCGGGCGTCACTTCGCCGTCGGTGTTCCAGCCGAGCGCACGGCAGATGTCGCTCACGGCGCCGAATGTGCCCGCCGACCCGTAGCACTCGTCGTAGGCGCCGCGGCCGAATGCGGTGATGGATTCTTCGAGCTCTGCGGCGCAAGCCGTAATGGCGCGATCAAGCGACTTCTGCGTGATGCGGCCTTCGCGGAAGAACCGGATCGAGGTGTTGACGCACCCCATGCGGAAGCTTTCATAGCGCTGCGCGTCGAGTCCGCGACCGATGATGATTTCAGTGCTTGCGCCTCCAATGTCCACCACGAGGCGGCGCTTTTCGGAAGGCGGCAGCGAATGCGCGCACCCCTTGAAGACGAGGCGCGCCTCTTCATGTCCCGACAGGATGTCGATGCGGTAGCCAAGCGTGGCTTCGGCCTTCTTGAGGAATTCTGCGGAATTGGTGGCGGCTCGCATGGCTTGGGTGCCTACGGCGCGCACCTGGGCGGCGGGAAGCCCCGCCAGACGCTCGTTGAAGCGAGCGAGGGCCGCCAGAGCGCGGGCCTGGATCTCGGGGGTGAGCGCCCCCTTGTCGTCGAACCCGCCCGCCAGGCGCACGGTTTCCTTCCAATAGCTCTGCGTATGGATGCTTTCGCCCTCAAGGCGACCGATTTCTACGCGAAAGCTGTTGCTGCCGAGGTCGACTGCGCCTAGAAGCATGATGAATTCCTCAAGAATTGAGTTACTTGTCGAGGCCCACGAGCGCGTTGGCGAACTCTTCGGCGTTGAAGGTCTGAAGGTCTTCCAACTTTTCGCCCACGCCGATGTAGTAGATCGGAAGCGGTCGATCGCCGCGCGAGGCGGTGATCGCTGCGAGCACGCCGCCCTTGGCCGTGCCGTCCAACTTCGTGACGATGAGGCCCGTGAGGTGGGCGTAGGTATCGAAGGCAGCGACCTGCGCGAGCGCATTCTGGCCGTTCGTGCCGTCCACCACGAGAATCACTTCGTGCGGGGCGCCTTCGAGCGCCTTTTCCTGCGCGCGGCGGATGCGCGAGAGTTCATCCATAAGATGGAGCTGCGTGGGAAGACGTCCGGCCGTATCGGCGATCACGATTTATTCGTAAGCCTAGTTGAAAAGGTTTGTCGAA
>Cebus_capucinus_imitator_PRJNA485217_SSR056__coassemble_527_pt1 | contig 53066 bp, 50 predicted proteins | sample Cebus_capucinus_imitator_PRJNA485217_SSR056__metabat2_low_PE_019 | metagenome-assembled genome bin Cebus_capucinus_imitator_PRJNA485217_SSR056 | reverse complement strand
CCTCAAGATCGCTCTCAGTGAGGCGCTGGCGGGAGAGATCGAGCTTGATGCCGCACGCAACGGCCTGAGTCGACGACTCGGGCGCGCTGTCGCGCAGGAACGGAATGCGGGAAGTAGTCATGACGCGCTCAGCCTTGTTCGGGAATGACCAGATCGGGATCGATGCTGTGGAGCACTTCCGTGAAGCGCGCCTTCACGCGGGCGAGCGCTTCGGGCGTGTCGCCCTCGAAGCGGAGCACCACGACGGGAGTCGTGTTGGACGAGCGGGCGAGCGCAAAGCCGTCCTTCCATTCGACGCGCAGGCCGTCGACCGTGATGACGTCTTCAGCGTCGGAGAAGGCCGCGGCCTCGCCGCGAAGGCGCTCGATGAAGCGCTTGGGCTCGCCTTCGGCCATCGGAATCTGAAGTTCCGGAGTATTCACGGCATTGGGAAGCGCCTCGAGCACGCCCGAGGGGGCGTCCGAACGCGAGAGGATCTCAAGCAGGCGCACGGCCGCGTAGAGGCCGTCGTCAAAGCCCGTCCAGCGCTCGTCGTTGAAAAAGAGATGCCCGGACATTTCGCCCGCGAAGGGCGCGCCCGTTTCGCGCAGCTTCGCCTTCACGAGCGAATGCCCTGTTGGGCTGATCGTGGGCACGCCCCCCTTCGCCTTCACCCAGTCGACGAGCCGGCGCGAGCACTTCACGTCGTAGACGATCGGCTCGCCCGGGTGGCGCGTGAGGATGTCTTCGGCAAAGAGCATCATCAGGCGGTCGGGGAAGACCACTTCGCCCGACTTCGTCACGACGCCGAGGCGGTCGCCGTCGCCGTCGAGCGCAAAGCCGTAGTCGCACCCTTCGGCAGCAACCGTCTTGATGAGGTCTTCGAGGTTCTTCGGCTTCGAGGGATCGGGATGATGGAAGGGGAAGCGCCCGTCGGGTTCGCAGAAAAGCGGCACCACGTCGACGGGAAGGCGCTTCAGGAGCTCGAGCATCACGGGGCCGGCGATGCCGCTGCCCGCATCGGCGGCCACCTTGAGGCGGCGCTCGACCTTGATGCCCGAAAGCGCCTTCTCAAGATAGGGCGAGACCGCGTCGACCTTCACCACTTCGCCGGGCTCAGCCGCCTCAATCCACTCATGCGCCTCGACGCGGCGGCGGATGTCCTGAATGGCATCGGCAAAGAGCGTGATGCCCGCCACCATCATCTTGAGGCCGTTCCAGTCGGGGGGATTGTGCGAGCCCGTGACGGCGACGCCCGTGCCGCATTCAAAGTACTTCGTCGCGTAGTAGAGAACGGGCGTGGGGACTGCGCCCACGTCGAGCACCTTCATGCCAGTGCTCGCGATGCCTTCGACCAACGCATTCATGAGGCGCTCGCCCGACAGCCGCCCGTCGCGGCCGACGCAGAAGGCGGGAACGCCCGCTTCCACCGCGAGACTGCCCAGAACGCGGCCGACGGCGCGCACCACGTCTTCCGTGAGCGTCTGGTCGACGATGCCGCGGATGTCGTACGCCTTGAAGATGGACGGATCAACCTGCATGAAGGGGCTCCTTAAAATTCGCAAAACGGTTCCTCGGGGACCCATCCGCACAATTCAAGGCACGAACGATCCCATTTTGATGGGTGACATTTTAGTTGTCTCGCGCGAAGCCCTTCAAACTCAGGCGTTTGCGCCCCGATCCCCTCGAGATGCCGGCTGTCCGAGGCCGGCCGCGGAAATTCCCGTCCCCTCTGCGGGCATGAGCTCGATACAATCGGGCACACAAAATCCGCCAATGCCGCAGCTGTCGTCAGCGCGGCCACAGGAACGCATTCAATGGATCAAGCTCAACTCAAGCGCGCCCACGTGCTCGTCACGGGCGACGCCATGCTCGACCGCTACTGGTTCGGCGACGCCGAGCGCATCTCCCCGGAAGCCCCGGTGCCCGTCGTGCGCGTCACCCGCACCGAAGAGCGTCTCGGTGGCGCGGCCAACGTCGCGCGCAACATCGCCACCGTCGGCGCCTCCTCTACATTGTTGTCCGTCGTAGGCGACGACGAGGACGGCCGCACGATCGACCGGCTGCTGCGCGCCGAAGGCATTCACCCCGAACTCGAACTCGACCCCGCGCTCAAGACCACGGTGAAGCTGCGCGTGGTCGCCCGCCAGCAGCAGCTCGTGCGCTGCGACTTCGAGGCGATTCCCGCCGAAGAAACGCTCAAGCGCCACCTCGGCACCTTCTCGAAGCTCCTCGCCGCCAATCAGGCGCTTGTTCTCTCCGACTACGGCAAGGGCGGCCTCTCGCACATCTCGGCGATGATCGCCGAGGCGCGCGCGGCGGGGCTCCCCATCCTCATCGATCCCAAGGGCGACGACTACAGCCGCTACCGCGGCGCCACGGTCATCACGCCCAACCGCGCCGAGCTCCGCCAGGTCGTGGGCTCCTGGTCGTCCGAAGCCTCCTTGGTCGAGCGCGCGCAGAATCTGCGCCGCGAGCTCGACCTCGACTATCTGCTCCTCACTCGCTCCGAAGAAGGCATGACGCTCTTCGGGCCCGAGGGTCAGTACACCGTGCCCGCTCAGGCACGCGAGGTCTACGACGTCTCGGGCGCGGGCGACACCGTGATCGGCATTCTTGCCGCCATGCTCGCCACGGGCATGCCGATCGAGGAAGCCGTCCACATCGCCAACCGCGCGGGCGGCATCGTGGTCGGGAAGCTCGGCACGGCCGCAGTATCCTATGAGGAGCTCTTCGGCTGATTCTTTCTCGCGAATCCGCCTCTAGCACCCCGTTTGTCTTCATGAGCCGCGCCGCGATTTCGTTCGGCGCGGCTGCGCACTCCACTCTCTGAAGGATCCTTCTTCAATGAGCATTCTCGTTACGGGCGCGGCCGGCTTCATCGGCTGCAACAACGTCATCGCCCTCAACCGCCGCGGCATCACCGACATCGTGGCCGTCGACAACCTTGAAAAGGGCGACAAGTTCCTGAATCTCTCCAAGTGCCAGATTTCGGACTACTTCGACAAGCGCGACTTCATCGAGCGCGTCCGCACGGGCAAGGCCCCGCGTCCCGAAGCCATCTTCCACCAGGGCGCCTGCTCGGACACGATGGAGATGGACGGCCGCTACATGATGGAGAACAACTACCGCTACACGCTCGAGCTCTACCGCTGGGCGCAGGAGCTGCGGATTCCCTTCATCTACGCGTCCTCGGCCGCCACCTACGGCGCCCACACGGAATTCATCGAAGACGTCCGCTATGAGGGGCCGCTCAACGTCTACGGCTACTCCAAGTACCTCTTCGACCAGGTGCTGCGCCGCGAGATGGGCTTTTTGCGCGCGCCGGTCGTGGGCCTTAAGTACTTCAACGTCTACGGTCCCCACGAGCAGCACAAGGGCCGCATGGCGAGCGTCGCCTACCACCAGTACTTCCAGTACCGGCGCCACCACAAGGTGAAGCTCTTCGAAGGGTGCCTCGGCTACGGCAACGGCGAGCAGAGCCGCGACTTCGTCTACGTCGAAGACGTCTGCAAGGTGCTCCTGCACTTCCTCGACAAGCCCGTCTCCGGCATCTACAACTGCGGCACGGGCCGCGCCGAGCCCTTCAACAACGTCTCGCTCGCGGTGGTGAACGCCGTGCGCGCGCATGAGGGCAAGAGCGCCGTAACGCTCGAAGAGGCCGTCGCCTCGGGCGAAATCGAGTACATCGCCTTCCCCGAAGCCCTGAAGGGCAAGTACCAGGCCTTCACGCAGGCCAACCTCACGAAGCTGCGCGCCGCGGGCTGCGACGTCGACTTCCGCACGGTGACCGAAGGCACGACCGACTACATGAAGGTGCTCCTCGAAGAGTACCCGACGGTCGAATAATGCAGCGCGCCGCCTTCCTCGACCGCGACGGCGTCATCAACGTCGACCACGCCTACGTCCACGACCGCGAGCACTTCGAGTGGGTGCCGGGCGTTCTTGAGGGCGCCCGGGCGTTGGTCGACGCAGGCTTCATTCTGGTCATCGTCACGAACCAGTCCGGGATCGGCCGGGGCTACTACACGGAAGCCGACTTCCGGAGACTCACCGACTGGATGCGCGGCGTCTTTGCAGAATCGGGCGCGCCCATAGCGGACGTCCGCTTCTGCCCGCACCATCCGGAAAAGGCGCTCGGCTCCTACCGAATGGACTGCGGCTGCCGCAAACCCCGCCCCGGCATGATCCTCGACGCGGCGCACGAGCTCAACGTCGACCTCTCGCGCTCGATCATCTTCGGCGACAAGCCGGGCGACTGCACGGCCGGGCGCGCCGCAGGCCTCCCCGAACGCGTGCTCCTCGGCACCGACGGGAAGTTCGAGCCCGAATGCTCGGGCGACGCCACGCACGCCGCCCGCGATCTCCTCTCCGCTGTCCGCTCCGAATGGATGGCCGACTTCATCAACTCCTGACTCCCGCACCACCATGAGCCTGCACTGCCCGCCGCCCGATTTCGAAAAGAAGATCTGCCGCCTTGAGGACCTCGCCGAACACGCCCGAGCGCTTCCGAAGCCGACCGTCTTCACCAACGGCGTCTTCGACATCCTCCACCGCGGACACGTCACCTACCTCGCGCAGGCGCGCGCATTGGGCGCGAGCCTCATCGTGGCCGTCAACAGCGACGCCTCCGTCAAGTTGCTCGGCAAGGGCGACGACCGTCCGATCAACGCAGAAGCCGACCGCGCCGCCGTGCTCGCCGCGCTCGAGTCGGTCGACCTCGTGGTGGTCTTTCCCGACAAGGTGCCCTTGAAGCCCGTCGAGCTCGCCCGCCCCGACATCTACGTGAAGGGCGGTGACTACAAACCCGAAGACCTTCCGGAAGCGAGGCTCGCGGCCACCTGGGGCGGCAGGTGCGTCACCATCACGTTCGAGCATCAGCGCTCGACCACGGCGCTCCTCAAGAAGGTGCGCGCAGGCTGACGGCTCTTCCTCGCTTCGATCGTTTTCCCAAGGGTTCCGCCTCACCGGGCAAATCCTCTTGCCGGCTTGTCCGGCCGACTGAGAGAATGAAGCCGCAGCGTGTGCGCCTGATCCCGCATGCGCGCCCGCACATCCAGGCTAGGCGCAGGCAGCACGCCCCGCGCCCTCAACGTTCGCCGTCGCAGGGATGCACTTTGAATTCCGCGCCTTCGACCAGTGGCGCGCGGCGCATCTGTGTTCGTCCGAACCGCCTGCGCCGTCCTGCACACAGGACACCAAATCATGAAAACCACCCTCCTTGCCGCCGCGATCGGCCTCGTTCTCGCCGTTCCCGCCGTTCAGGCCGCCGACAGCGTTTCGGGCGCTTCGCGTCCCGCCGCTGCAGCGAACGCCATGCCGAAGAACGTCGACGCCGTCACGTCGGCCTCCATCGTGCCGAAGAACCTCCGCCAGGACGTCAAGCCCAACCGCTTCTCGATGAAGCCCGGCGTCAAGCGCGTCCTCTTCGTCGTGGGCGACCCGCGCTACGAGTCCGTCGAATGGGATCTCGTCAATACGGCGATGAAGCACTTCATGGAAAAGGGCTACGACGTGGAGCTGCGCGACCTCTACGAGATGGGCTTCAACCCGCTTCTCACGCGCGAAAACTTCTACCAGGCCAAGGACGGCTTCGGCCAGCCCCCGTCCGACATCGCCAACGAGATGATGTACGTGCGCAATGCCGACCACATCATCTTCTGCTACCCCAACTGGCACGACACGCCCAACCCCATCGTGAAGGGCTACATGGAGCGCGTCTTCCAGAAAAAGTTCGCCTACCGCGACACCGAGAAGGGCCTTGAGGGCCTCCTCAAGGGCAAGACCATTTTCACCATCATGAATGCCGGCTGGGTCGGCATGGGCCGCGGCGACCTGGGCGACGGCATCCCGAAGGCCGAAGGCGAAAAGTCGAACCCGATCTGGGACAAATACATGACGGCCTTCAAGACGCTCGACGACGACACCGCGGGCTTCTGGGGCGTCAAGAGCCTCGGGCGCTTCGTGAACGACCGCACGCCGGGGAATCTCGACCAGGACTATGCGGCCAAGCTCGAGAAGCTGCGCGCCGACCTCGTGAAGAACCTCGACAAGAAGTACGGCCTCTGATGAGACGCCGTCAAAGCTTGTCGACCTTATAGACAGCAAAAAGCTCCCGAAGGGATTCGTCCTTTCGGGAGCTTCTGCTTTCAGGCGTCAGGACGCTTCTCAGCTGATTCGGAAGCCGCGCTTGCGCGCAAAGTGGATGGTCGCGTCGAGGAAGCCCTGTTTGCTGCCGCAGTCAAAGCGCGTGCCTTCGAAGCGGTGCGCGAAGGTCGGCACGGTTTCGAGCGACGCGGCGATGCCGTCGGTGAGCTGAATCTCGCCGCCGATCCCGGCGGGGATGGTTTCAAGGTAGTTGAAGATCTCAGGCTCAAACACATAGCGGCCGATCACGGCGAGGCGCGAGGGCGCGACGGCGGGTTCGGGCTTCTCCACGATGCCGCGCAGACGCGGCGTGGACTGCGCGGCGTCGTCGACGCTCACGATGCCGTACTTCTTCGTTTCTTCGGGCGCCACGTCCTGAACGGCGATGACGGAGCCGCCGCCCTGACGCTCGCGCGCGTCGATCAGCTGACCGATGCAGGAGCGGCCGGCGTCGACCAAGTCGTCGGCGAGGATGACGCCGAAGGGCGAGTCGCCCACCACGGGACGCGCGCAGAGCACGGCGTGGCCGAGGCCGAGGGGCTGCGGCTGGCGGATGTAGATGCATCGCACGCCGGGCGGCACGATTTCGCGGACGATCTCAAGGAGCTCCTCCTTGCCCTTCATTTCGAGTTCGCGCTCGAGTTCGGCATAGGTGTCGAAGTGGTCTTCAATCGCGCGCTTGTTGCGACCGGTGACGAAGATCATTTCAGTGACGCCCGCAGCGGCCGCTTCTTCAACGGCGTACTGAATCAGGGGCTTGTCGACGACGGGGAGCATTTCCTTGGGCATCGCCTTCGTGGCGGGCAGGAAACGCGTGCCGAGACCGTTGACCGGGAATACAACTTTGCGTACAGGCTTCATGGCTGTTCTTTGAGTAGTCGTTGGAAAAATCCTGCTGCCGACGACGGGCGGAAATAAAATTCCGAGCGCCCTGCACGCCGCAGGTCGATAAAAAGGCGCTTGAGCTTAGCGCGGCGGCGCGCGTTCGGGCAAGTTCGACTCTTCATCCAATGCTTATCGGAGCTCGCCATGACGCGTCCCGCACCCGCCGCCCTCTCGTCCAATGAAGTCTTCGCCATCGGCGATCTCCAGGGGTGTCTTGAGAGCCTCGAAGGGCTGCTCGAGCAGCTCCCCGCCGATGCGCGCCTCATCTTCGTGGGCGACCTCGTCAACCGCGGACCGCAGTCGCTTGCCACATTGCGGTTCGTGAAGAACTTGGGCGACCGGGCGCAGGCGATCCTCGGCAACCACGACCTGCATCTTCTTGCTGTCGCCGCGGGTGCTGGCGAAATCCACAAGAAGGACACGATCGCCGAGATCATGGAGGCGCCCGACTGCGAAGAGCTCATCGACTGGCTGCGCGCCCGGCCTCTCCTCATTGAATCGAACGACGTGATCTTCGCGCACGCGGGCATCCATCCGCTCTGGGACCTTGAAACGGCCCGCAGCCTTGCCGAAGAGGCCCACGAAGCGCTGGCCGGACCGCGTTGGAAGCACTGGCTGAAGGGCATGTACGGCAACACCCAGTGGAAGCCCGACCTCAAGGGCGAGAAGCGCATGCGGGCGATCCTCAACGGCTTCACGCGAATGCGCTTCGTCAATGCGGAGACGGGCGAACTCGACTTCGACCTCAAGGAAGGCACCGGCACGGCGCCTGAAGGGTGGATTCCGTGGTTCGAGTACAGCAGGCGGGTGCTCGCCGACCGCACGATCTGCTTCGGACACTGGTCGATGCTCGGCCTCATCAACCGTCCCAACCTCGCCGCCATCGACACCGGGTGCCTCTGGGGCGGGTCGCTCACGGCGATGCGCTTCCCCGACCGCCGCGTCTTTGAGGAAAAGTGCCCCTGCTGGGCCGATCCGCTTGCGTTCTCTAAGAAGCACAAGAAGGACTGAGCGCCCATCCGTCCCGACAGGCTTCTTAAAGAAAAAGGCCCAAAGCGCACGCTTCGGGCCTTTCCTTTTTAGGATTTCTCAGGTCAAGAGGCGGCAGCCTGCTCGGCTTCCACTTTGGCGATCTTCGCGCGAAGCGCCTGCGCTTTTTCGGCCGTTGCATCGGGCCAGCCGAGGGCGTCCGCCATAACGCGGGAGGCTTCCGCGCAGAGCGCCCGGCGGTCTCCCGACGACGCCTTGATGGGCTCGAGAATCGTCACCTCAACGGAAACATCCTTTGTGCGGACGATGTCCTTGAGCACCTCAAAGAGCCCGCGAGACGCATAGGACGGCATCGTCGACTCGACGCCGCCCACGCAGTACTTGATCGCCACGGGCAGGATCTCAAGGCCATCGAACTCTGCGGGCTTCGCGGCGGAAAAGAGGTTCGCATAGAAGGGCAGAAGCCTGTTGCCCGGCCCCGTCGTGCCTTCCGGGAAGAAGAGCACGTTTTCGCCTCGGGCGAGGTGCCGATCCATTGCATCCACCACGTCGACGATCGCGCGGCGGCTCGAGCGGTCGATGAAGATCGTGCCGACGTGCTTGGCGATGAGCCCGAAGACGGGCCACTTGGCGATTTCCTTCTTGGCGATGAACCGCACAGGAAGGACCGAATCGAGCACGAAGATGTCCGCGAATGAAATGTGGTTGGAGCAGACTAGGTAGCCCGGACCGTTTTCGTTCAGGCCGCTCGCAGCTTCGGCGTTCGGGATCCGTCCCTTGACGTTCAGGCGGATGCCGAGCACCCAGAGGCACCGCGGCGCCCAGCGGCGCACCATGGCGACCCGCATGCCGTCGGGCACCACGGGAAAGATCCCGACGACGATGAAGAAGAGTATGAGAATCAGGACGGCGAGCAGAACGAGCCGCACGCCTCCGACGATGCTGCGCATTGGCGGCCTCTTGAAAGGATGGATGGGCGGAAAGCAGCCCGCATCAGACCGCCGGCACAGCGGCTTCGCGGAAGAACTGCTCGAGAATGACGGCGGCGGCGCGGTCGTCGATGCGCTCGCGACCGCGGGCGACCTCGACCGAAGAGAACCGCTCGTCGACCGTGAATACCCGCAGATGATAGCGGCCGCCGAGCTGACGGGCGAAGCGTTCGCACCGCGCTGTGAGGCTCGATGCCGTCCCATCGCCCATGCGCGGCACGCCCACCACGAGAAGCTTGGGGCGCCACTCGTTCATGAGCGATTCAATGCCTGCCCAGCGCGCGTCGTTCGTGGGCGCGTTGAGAATCGCAAGAGGCTCAGCCGTGCGCGTGACGGTGTTGCCGACCGCCACACCCGTACGGGCGAGCCCAAAGTCGAAAGCGAGCACGGTGCCGGGTTCGGAGAGAAGCTGTTCGAGAGGTTCTGCCATGGTGCTGTTCTGAATTTCGTTGCAAGCAGTTGAAGCAGGGACTTCACGCCGCATGACGGAAAGATCATCATTATGCGGGGAGACACCTGCATTGGAAGGTGCGTTTTTTCGGATTTTCACCCGCAATGCCCAAAAATTAGGCGTAAGCTTCCCGGCTTCCCAAATTTCGGCTTCCCAAGGCTCTCCAACCGGATCCTGCGCCCGAGGCGCTCCCGGTCGGCGGGCCTTCTTGCATTTTCAACGCCATGATCGACAACGTTCTCGAGCGTCTCACCACGCTCTTCACTGAAGGCGGCGCGCGCTTCCGCGTCATCCACCATCCGGCCGCAGGCCAGTCGAGCCAGTCCGTCGCGGAAATCCGCGGCACCGAGCTCGGCCAAGGCGCCAAGGCGCTCTGCTGCACCGTGAAGGGCAACGGCGTCAAGAAGCACGTGCTCGGCGTTCTTCCCGCCGACATGCAGGCCGATCTCGTGAAGCTCGCCGCCGCCGTGGGCGGCCGCCGCGCGTCGCTCGCGAGCCCCGAAGAAGTGATGGAGCTCACCGGCTGCATCTTCGGCGCCGTTCCGCCCGTGAGCTTCCACCCGGAACTCGAGCTCATCTGCGACCCGACGCTCTTCACGCGCTACGACGAACTTGCCTTCAACGCGGGCGGCCGCGACGTCTCGATCGTCATTTCGACCGAAGACTTCAAGCGCATCGTCGCGCCGAAGACGGCCGACTTCCTGCGCGAAGCCGCTCCGGCTGCCGCGCCCGCTGAAAAGCAGAACTAAAAGAATATAAAGCCCAAGCCCCTCGAACTCCTCAACCCCAAGGCGCCGCCAATGGACTCCTTCGCACAGCTCCTCACCAACTCCATTACGCCGGTGATGCTCATCTCCGGCGTAGGCCTCATGCTGCTCTGCATGACGGCCCGCTACAACCACACGACGGACCGCGTTCGTCAGCTTCTCAAGCGCCGCGAAGACGGCGACTACGAGAAGGAGCCCGACATCGATTACGAGATCCACCTGATCTTCCGCCGCTCGCGCTATCTGCGCCGCGCCATGCTGAGCCTCGTGCTCTCGGACGCCTGCTCGGGCCTCATCGTGGCGACGAACGTCTTCGCGCATCTCTCGGGCCTCAATTTCGTCACGCTCTCCTCGATCTGGCTTGCCTTTGCGCTCGCTCTGATCGTCGTGTCGTCGGTCTACTTCAGCCTTGAAGTGCGCTTGTCGCTTCACGCGCTTGAGACCGCGATCGACCATCTTCCCGGCAAAACCAAGAAACCCGAGCTTTAAGGAGAGACGCCATGCTCAGCATTACCGAATTCAATGAGTCGCTCTCGCTTGCGCTCGCCCCGATCACGCTCATCTCGGGCGTGGGCCTCTTGATGATCTGCATGACCAACCGCTACAACCACGCGACGAACCGCATCCGCCAGCTGATGGCCAAGCGCGAAGGCACTGCCGACAAGCCTTCGCTGCGGCGCGTCATCGACGTCGAGATCGATCTGCTCTACTCGCGCGTGTCGCTCCTGCGCCGCGGGATGCTCTCCGTCGCGCTCTCGGCCTTCTTCTCGGCCATTCTCGTGGCGGTGAGCGTGGGGGCGCGCTTCTTCGAGCTCAACCTGCACATTCTCGAGAGCTGCATTCTCGTGGCGGCCGTGCTTCTCATCATCCTCTCGGCGCTCCTCTTCGCGAGCGAAATCAACGTTTCCCTGAAGGCGCTCAAGCTCGCCGTCGACAAGGTGCCGCGCCACGGTCAGTGGGATCTGAAGGGCTGACCTATCAGGCCAAGCACGCCACTCGCCAGAGGCGCCGCCCGTCCCGGGCCGGCGCCTTTTTCATTGCCGGTAGCCCCAGCGGAAGTACACCTCGGTGCCTTCCCCGAAGGCGCGGCCGAGCACGAGGAAGATCGGACCGATGATGCTGTCGACGCCCACCATGATCGACGCGGACTTCGACCATGCCCGGTCGTTCACGTCGCCCGGCATCTCGCTCTCAACATCGTTCCAGGCGCGGCCGAGCTCGAAGGCGCCGCCGAGCCAGACGGGCGCCCGCAGGGGCACGAAGTCGGAGACGTTTCTCATGAGGGAGACCCTGCCGTACTCGAGGCGCGAACCCGACCAGCGCCCATAGGGGACGCCCGGCATGCGGCCCGCTCCGCCCAACTGATAGACGCCGGCAATCGAAGAGCGCCCGATTTCGCCCTCGGCCGCGAGCGTCCAACGGCCGACCGAGTAGGGCACGAGCGCATTGACGGAGAACATGTAGGGCGACTGCGCAATGCCGATCGACCGGCTTGCGCGCTTGGCTTCAGCCTGCAGGCGCACGCCCTTCGTGGGAAAGCTCACGCTGTCGAGCGTGTCGAGAAGCATCTCTGCGCCCGCGTAGGGCGCGGCGCGGCGGCGCCAGGGCGGGTCGTCGCGGCCGACCTCCGCATTGGCGTGCGCGGAAAGCCACCCGGCGTTGATGCCGGCGTACCCCAAGCGTGCTACCTCCCAGCCGAAGAGCACCTTGGCGTCGAACATGATGTTCTTCCACTCGGCGACGGCCCGGTCGCCCGAATAGATGTCGAAGCGCGCCCGCTCATAGGAGACGCTCGGCATCACGAAGACGGGCCAGGCCGTGCCGATCGGCTGATAGAACTCCGAACGAAACCGCTGCTTGTCGCCCACCTGGATTTCATTGCGCCACTCTCCGCCCCAGGCGTTCAGAAGGTGCCAGCTGTGCGCGAACAAGAGGTTGTAGGTACTCACCCCATCGAAGTCCGTCTCGAGCGACCCGCCCAGGTGCACGCTCGAATAGCCCGCGCGCTTTTCCTTGGGTTCGATCACGAGCGCTGCCGCGCCGTCGGGACCGGGATCGAGCCGATAGACCACGCTGTCGAAGTAGCCGTCCGCCCAGACCGTGCGGGCCGCATCGTCGAGCCTCGCCCGCCCCGCAGGGCGGCCGAGCGGCACCGCCGCGCGCTCGATGATGCGCTCGGGCGGAATGGATGCATCCTCCGTCTGTGCCACGCGGATTTCCTCGATCACCTTCGGACGCCGATCGTAGTCGACGTAGGTCTGCGTGCGCGCCTCGTTCCACGCCGTCCAACTTTCTTTAGGCACGGCAAGCGCCTTGAGGCGGTCTGCCGCAGCTCGGCCTGCTGCTTCGCCTGCATTGATGATGTCTCGGCTCTTCTCGAGGTCAGCCGACGTAAAGTCCTTGAGGTCGGGGCGGATGAGGATGTCGCGGTCGGTTAGGCTCGCGAGCGACGCCGTTACGTTTTGTTCCGTCAGAAGATTCACCATCTGCGCCATGACGCCCACGACGTTCGTCAGTTCGTCGCGGCCGCTCAAGGGCGTACCCACATTGACGGCGATGACGACGTCGGCCCCCATTTCTCGCGCAAGGTCAACGGGGAGATTGTCGACCAGCCCGCCGTCGACCAGGATTTCGCCGTCCTTCTTGGCGGGCGCGAAGGCCCCGGGCACGGACATGGAGGCGCGCATCGCCTGGCTCAGCGTGCAGTTCTTCTGCATGACGACGCGCTTGCCCGTCACGAGGTTGGTGGCGGGCGCCGCAAAGGGGACCGGCAGCATGGAGAGATCCTCTACCATGGCCGAGGGCGCGGTTTTTCTGGCAAGGAAGAGATCGAGTTCTTCCGAAGGCACGAAGCCTTCTGGGAAGCTCGGCGAGCCGTCGCGCCCTATTTCAGCGCCGGTCGACGGCAGGCTCTTGTAGTCGTCGAGCTTTCTGCGCCAGGAGAGAATGTCGCGCTGAGGCCGAGACGCGAGCATCTTCGACCAGTCGACCTCAAGCACCGTCTCTTCGAGCTCTTCGTACGTGAAGCCCGCCGCATAGGCGCCGCCCACCATCGATCCCATGGAGGTGCCGGCCACCACGTCGATCTTGACGCCGAGGTCTTCGAGCACCTTGATGACCCCTACGTGCGCGAAGCCTCGGGCGCCGCCTCCGGAGAGAACAAGCCCCACGCAGGGCCTGCCTTCTGCGCGGCAGGCCGCGCGCACTTCGTCGGGCGTCTTCGCCGACGCCGCTGCGCCCGCCGTCAATGCGGCCGCAGCGGCGAGCATCGGCAGGAGAAGCCTGCAGAACGTTTCGTGGCGCATAGTCGGGCACCTTTCAGGAAAAATCAATCGATCGGCGCCCGGAGGTTTGCGGTCGGAGCGCAGGGCGGTGGAGAATGCGTGCATCACGATGCGCCGACCGGATGCCGGTCGAGCGCGGATTCAACACTTCTACCCCAAGGACGATTATGCGCGTACTGCTTACGGGAGGCATGGGCTTCATCGGTTCTCACACGGCCGTGTCGCTCATGGAAGCCGGCCACGAACCCATTCTCTACGACAACCTCTCCAACGCCGACCGGGCCGTGGCCGAGCGCATCAGCCGCATCGCCGGCCGCACGCCCAAGTTCATCGAGGGCGACATCCGCGATAAAGCCCTGATGGAAAAGGTCCTCAAGGAAGAGCGCATCGAGGCCGTCATTCACTTCGCCGGCCTCAAGGCCGTGGGCGAATCGGTCGTGAAGCCCCTTGAATACTTCGACAACAACGTCGCGGGCACGATCAAGCTTCTCGAAGCCATGCGGGCCGCAGGCGTCAAGCGCCTGATCTTCAGCTCCTCCTCCACCGTCTACGGCACGCCGAAGCATCTGCCCCTCACGGAGGCCGACCCCACGGGCGAAGCCACGAACCCCTACGGCCGCACGAAGCTCCACATCGAAGAGATCCTCGCCGACCTCTGCCGCGCGGACCCCGAGTGGAGCGTCGTGTGCCTGCGCTACTTCAACCCAATCGGCGCGCACCCGTCGGGCCTCATCGGCGAAGATCCGAACGGCATCCCGAACAATCTGCTGCCCTACGTCGCCCGCGTGGCGAGCGGGCGTCTTCCCTGCCTCAACGTCTTCGGCAGCGACTACGACACGCCCGACGGCACGGGGGTGCGCGACTTCATCCACGTGATGGACCTCGCTCAGGGCCACACCGATGCGCTCCCCTACGCCGTCTCCCATACGGGCTGGATCGCCGTCAACCTCGGCTGCGGGCGCGGCTACAGCGTGCTTGAGGTCGTCAAGGCCTTCGAAGCCGCGAGCGGCCGCAAGGTGCCGGTGCGCTTCGCGCCCCGCCGCGCCGGCGACATCGCCGCCAACTGGTGCGACCCGGCGCTGGCCCTCAAGCTCTTTGGCTGGAAGGCCAAGTACGGGATCGACGACATGTGCCGCGACGCCTGGCGCTTCGAATTGAACTGCGCCGCAGCAGAAAAGCACTGATCTTCCGAATGCCTGGATCGGACGCCCTGGCCGGCGCGGCGCAGGGCGTTCAATGCGTCACGCCTTCTGCCGCCTCCGGCGGCGGCCGCTGAGGGCGAGCGCAGCCTTGAGCCACGGCGCCGTAGGCGCCTCGGGGCTCTCCGCTGCGTCTTCGGGCGTCCCCTGCGCCATGATTCTGCCGCCGGCGTCGCCCGCGCCCGGCCCCATGTCGACCACCCAGTCGGCAGCCGCCGCCACCATCATGTCGTGCTCGATCACCACGACCGTCGCGCCCGCGTTCGTGAGCCTCCGGAGCACTTCAAGGAGCTTCTCGACGTCGGCAAAGTGAAGGCCCGTCGTGGGTTCGTCGAAAAGATAGAGCGTTCTCGCCGAGCTCGGACGCGACAATTCCGCGGCAAGCTTGAGGCGCTGCGCTTCGCCGCCCGAAAAGTCCGCCGTGCTCTGCCCGAGCCGGATGTAGCCCAAGCCCACGTCGTCGAGCGCCTGAAGCCTCCGGGCGATCTGCGGGTGAGCCGAGAAGAAGCCGAGCGCTTCGCGCACCGTCATGTCGAGCACGTCGGCGATGCTCTTGCCCTGCCAACGGCATTCGAGTGTTTCTCGGTTGTACCGGGCACCTCCGCAAACGTCGCAGCGCGCGTAGAGATCGGGGAGGAACTGCATCGGCACGCGCACGACGCCTTCGCCCGAGCACGCCTCGCACCTGCCGCCCTTCGTCGTGAAGGAAAAGCGCGAGGCCGAGTAGCCCCTTTCGCGCGCCGTGAGCGTCTCGGCAAAGAGCTCGCGGATGGGGCCGAAGGCGCCCGTGTAGCTCGCCGCATTCGAGCGCGCAGACCGGCCGATGGGGGATTGGTCGACTGCTGCCACCTGATCGAACGCCTCGGCACCGATGAGCGCCTTGAAGGGAAGGCCTTCCGAATGGTCCGCCTTTTGAATGGCTGCCTTGAGAGCCGGCAGAAGCGTGTCGACGGCAAGCGTCGATTTGCCCGACCCCGAAAGCCCCGTGATGACCGTGAGCCCCCCGATGGGAATCTCCAGGTCGACGCCCCGGAGGTTGCGGCCGCAGGCGCCTTCGAGCCGAAGCTTTTTGGCTTCAGCGGCGGAAAATCCTCGGCGCGGGAGCGCTGCGCCCGCCCGCCCGGCAAGCCAGACGCCCGTTGCAGACTTCGAATTCGCCTTGAGTGCCTCCAAGGGCCCCGCCGCTACCACTTCGCCCCCTAATTCGCCTGCGCCCGGCCCCATGTCGACCAGCCAGTCGGCCGCTTCCATCACGGCGCGGTCGTGCTCAACCACGAGAACCGTATTGCCGAGCTTCTTCAACCGCTTCAATACGGCAACCAACGCCTCGGCATCTTTCGGGTGCAGCCCCGTCGTGGGCTCGTCGAGCACGTAGAGCACGCCCGAGAGCCCGGACCCGAGCTGCGCGGCAAGCCGGATGCGCTCGAGCTCTCCCCCGGAAAGCGTTCTGCCGCCCCTCGAGAGCGACAGGTACCCGAGACCAAGCTCCTCAAGGCAGGCAAGCCGCGACTTGGCGCCTGCGGCCGCCCGTTCGGCGATTTCGCCCTGAACGCCTTCAAGATGAAGGCCTTCAAGCCACGCGCGAAGGTCCTTGACGGCAAGCGCCTGCAGCTCCGAAAAGGTCTTTCCGGCAAGCTTCACGCTGCGTCCCGCAGCGCCCAACCCGCAGCCGCCGCACTCGGGGCAGACGATCTCTTCGATCAGTCCGGCCAAGCACCTCTTTTCCGTGACGGAGGCCTTCGCCAAATAGTCAATCGACGCGTCCGCCGCCGCTTCGAGGATGTGCTCCCGAGCAGCTTCAGAAAGCGTCTCCCAGGGCGCCTCGGCGTCGGTTCCCCATTGAGCGGCCTTCTGCACCAGCCCCTGCTGCCAGGGCGCAGTCGCCGCCCCCAGCAGCGCGCCGTCCGTGATGGACTTCTTCGGGCTGCCGACGAGCTTTGCCCTCTGCAGCGCCTCCACGATCCCGGCGCCCGAGCATTTGGGGCACGCCCCGCGGCGGCTCGCGCGCGAAAAATCGCCGGGCTCGAGCTCGCCCGCGGCGAAGTCGCAGAGCGGACAGGCGTTCTTCGACGAGAACCAGGTGCTCCAGGCTTCATCGCCGCCGTCGATGTCGAACGCGCAGGCGCGGCCGTTCCCCAGTTCCAAAGCGGACTCAATGCTCTGCGCCACGCGTTCGCGGACGTCGCCTCGCACCCTCAGACGATCGACCACGAGCTCCACTTGGGCGTCCTCGCGCCATGCATTGAAGTCGATTTCCTCGATCCGCATGACGACGCCGTCCATCCGGACGCGCTGAAAGCCCTGCGCCAGCAATTCTCCGGCGCGCTTTTCCATTTCGCCGCTCGGGATCTTCCGGCCGCGCCCGATTGGTGCGGCAACGGCGATGCGGCGGTCTTCGGCCTCTCGAAGCATCCGGTCCGTCATCGCCGCCACCGACTCCGCCCTGAGCGCAAGACCATGCGTCGGGCAGTAGGCCGTGCCCGCCCGGGCGAAGAGAAGCCTCAAATGGTCATCGACCTCCGTGATCGTCCCGGCCGTGCTTCTCGGGTGAAGGCCGCCCTCGGTCTGACCGATTGCCACGGCAGGCGGAAGCCCCTCGATCGCATCCACATCGGCGCGCGGGAGCTGTTCGAGAAACTGCCGGGCGCGGGGCGAGAGGCTCTCGACGTAGCGGCGCTCGCCCTCGGCGTAGAGCGTGTCGAAGGCAAGCGAGCTCTTCCCCGAGCCCGAAGGCCCCGTCACCACGATGAGACTGCCCCGCGGCAAATCGATCGAGACGTTCTTGAGGTTGTGCGTGCGCGCGCCCCGAAGGGCGATGACGTCTGAGAGAGTCATAGCTGAAAGGCTCCTGCGTTGCTGCGTTAAGGCCAAGAAAACTCACAAGGACTATAACCGCCGCACCATGCAAGGCAGATCCCACGCCTCGGCCCACTCACTCACAACGCACTACTCATGGCCAAGTCCCCCTACAGCATGACGCCCCAGGAGCGCACGTCGAGCTTTTCGCTCGCAAGCATCTTCGCGCTGCGCATGTTCGGTCTCTTCATCATCCTGCCGGTCTTCGCCGTCTACGCCCGGGAGCTTCCCGGCGGCGACAGCGAAACGCTAGTCGGCATCACGCTCGGCATCTACGGCCTCACGCAGGGGCTGCTCCAGATTCCCTTCGGCGTCGCCTCCGACCGGCTCGGCCGCAAGCCCGTCATCATCTTCGGTCTCATCATCTTCGCGCTCGGGAGCTTTCTCGCAGCATCGGGCGCGAGCATCTGGGTGGTGATGATCGGCCGCATGCTCCAGGGCGCGGGCGCCATTTCCGCGGCCGTCACGGCCTTCATCGCCGACAGCGTGCGCGTGCAGGTCCTCACCAAGGCGATGGCGATGGTGGGAGCCTCGATCGGCCTCACCTTTGCGCTTTCGCTCCTCATTTCGCCCGCGCTCACGAAGCTCTGGGGCGTTTCGGGGCTCTTCACGCTTACGGGCGTCCTCGCGCTTCTTGCGGTCGCCGTCGTGAAGCTCGTCGTGCCGCCGGCCCCCGTTCCCGCCGCCGACGAGAAGCTCGAGCACCGTCCCTGGCAGAGAATCGTCTGCGACCCGCAGCTCGTGCGGCTCAACATCGGCATCTTCGTGCTGCATGCCGTTCTCACCGCGATGTTCGTCGTGATTCCTACGAGGCTCGTAGCCATGAATCTTCCGAGCGCGCACCACTGGTGGGTGTATCTGCCCGCCGTCATCGCGGGCTTCGCGCTCATGGCGCCGCCCCTGATCTGGGGCGAGCGCAACCGCGCCGTCATCCGCGTGATGCGCTTCATGATCGGATTCCTCACGATCGCATTTCTGCTCTTCACCTACCTCATGCATTCAATCTGGGAGATCGCCTTCCTGCTCGGGATCTTCTTCATCGGCTTCAACGTGCTCGAAGCGACGCTGCCCAATCTGATCTCGCGCTTCGCGCCCAAGGCCGACCGCGGGCTCGCGTTGGGAATCTACAACACCACGCAGAACATCGGACTCTTCGTCGGCGGCGCGCTTGGCGGGGCCGTCTCGCAGCACTTCGGCGCCGAAGCCGTCTTCTTTGTCTGCGCATTTGCTATGCTTATTTGGTTCGCCTCATCGTTTGGGCTGCAGGAACCTGCGCGTCCGAACCGAGAGCCTGGCGAAGTCATCAAGTAGTTTTTGGTTTTTAGCTTTGTTTTTTTGGGTAAGTAATCATGGCTTCCGTCAACAAGGTCATTCTTCTCGGCAACTTGGGCGCTGATCCGGACGTCCGCTACACGCCTGACGGCGGTACGGCGATCTGCACGCTCAGCCTCGCCACGTCGCGCCGCTACAAGAACCGCGATGGTCAGTACGTCGACGAAACCGAATGGCACCGCGTCGTTCTCTTCGGACGCACGGCCGAAATCGCCCGCGACTACCTCAAGAAGGGGCGTCCCGTCTATATCGAAGGCCGCCTGCGCACCCGCAAGTGGACCGACCAGAACGGCCAGGACCGCTGGACCACGGAAATCGTCTGCGACCAGATGCAGCTGCTCGGCGGCCGCGAAGGCGGTCAGGGCGGTCAGGGCGGCTACGTGCCTCCCTCCGACGGCTTCGAATCCGCGCCGCGCCCGGCTGCCGCTCGTCCGCAGCCTGCCGCCCGTCCGGCCCCGCAACCCGCGCCCGTCTCGCAGCCCTCGCCCGCCGCGGCTTCGGCCCCGATCGACTCGCTCGACGAAGACGTGCCGTTCTAATGCTCCCCGGCGGATGACCATCCGCCTCCGGCATTGAAAAAAGCTCCGCACCTTGAGGGATGCGGAGCTTTTCTTTTGAGCGCTGCCTCTTACTCGTGCCGAACGGCTTCGATCGGATCGAGCTTCGCCGCGCGCCTCGCGGGGAAGAACCCGAAGACCACGCCGGTCAGCGCCGAAACCGAGAAGGCGAGCAGATTGATGCCCGGGTCGAAGACGAAGGGCACGTTCATGAGCGTGCAGAAGAGCTTCGAGGCGCCGAGCGCCATGAGGACGCCCAAGAGCCCGCCCATGCAGCCGAGCATGAGCGCTTCAATCAGGAACTGCATGAGCACTTCGCGCCCGAGCGCACCGATGGCGAGGCGTATGCCGATCTCGCGGGTGCGTTCGGTGACGGAGACGAGCATGATGTTCATGATGCCGATGCCGCCCACGAGAAGACTCACGCCCGCGACCGCCGCGAGAAGCGTCGTCATGATCTGCGTGGTGGAGGCCACCTTGGCCGCAATTTCAGCCGTGTCCATGATCTGGAAGTTGTCGTCGTCGCCCGCGGAGAGCGAACGGCGCTCGCGCATCAGGTCCTTCACCGCAGCCTTCAGGCGCTCGCGGTCGCTGTCGGCATTGATGCGGATGAGGAGCGCCGAGACGCGGTTGTCGCCGAGGATGCGGCGCTGAACGGTCTTGAGCGGCAGCACCAGCAGGTCGTCCTGGTCGCCGCCCATGGCGGCCGTGCCCTTGGTCTTCAGAAGCCCCACCACGCGGCAGGAGAAGCCCCCCGTGCGGATCTGCTGGCCCACGACGCCGTCGGTGCGGCCGAAGAGTTCGTTCGCAACGGTCGAGCCCACCACGCAGACGGCGCTGCCGGCGCGTTCTTCGGCTTCTTCAAAGTTCCGCCCGTCGGCAAACGTGCGGTTGTCGATCGTGAAGTACTCCGTATTGGTGCCGATCACGCTCGTCTGCCAGTTGCGGCCGTTGGCGACCACCGTCATCGACTTGGAGACCTGCGGCGCCACGGCCTCGATGCCCGCGAGCTGCGTGCGGATCGCAGTCACGTCTTCCTGGCGGAAGTTGGGCGCGCCCACCTTCTGACCGGGCCCGAGACGCATGCCCGGGCGCAGCATCAGCTGATTGTTGCCGAAGGACTCGATTTCAGATTTGATCGCCGATGAGGCGCCGTTGCCGATCGTCACCATCGTGATGACGGCGGCCACGCCGATCACGACGCCGAGCACCGTGAGAAGGCTCCGCAGGGGATTGCGCCAGATCTGGCGGATCGCGAGCAGAAATGCATTCCAAATCACAGCGGTTCTCCTCCAAGATCAAGGGGCGCGCCGCGGTCGTCGCGCACGAGTTCGCCGTCCTTGAAGACCACGTGGCGCTTGGCGTAGGCGGCCATGTCGGGCTCGTGCGTGACGAGCGCCACCGTGATGTCCTCTTCTTCGTTGAGGTCCCTCAAGAGCTTCATGATCTCGACGCTTCGGGCGCTGTCGAGGCTCCCCGTCGGTTCGTCAGCGAGAAGGAGCTTCGGCTTGATGACGATCGCGCGCGCGATTGCCACGCGCTGCTGCTGACCGCCCGAGAGCTCCGCGGGCGTGTGGTGCGCCCAGTCGAGAAGTCCCACGCGGTCGAGCGCCGCCGAGGCGAGCTTTCTGCGTTCGGCGCGGCTCAAGCCCCGGTAGAGGAGCGGCAGCTCGACGTTTTCCATCGCCGTTGTGCGCGGCAGCAGGTTGAAGCCCTGGAAGACGAACCCGATCCAGCGACGGCGCAGGAGCGCGCGCTCGTCGTTCGTGAGGTTCTCGACGTGCACGCCGTCGAAGAGATATTCGCCCCAGGACGGCCGGTCGAGCGCCCCGATGATGTTCATCGCCGTGGACTTGCCCGACCCCGACGGCCCCATGATCGCGACGAACTCGCCCTGAGCGATCTGCATGTCGATGCGGTGCAGCGCCACGAAGGCGGCTTCGCCCGCGCCGTAGCGCTTGCCAATGCCGCGGAATTCAATGAGAGGCGTTTCGCTCATGGCGGCTCCTTAGGACTTGGCGCGCTGCTGATCGACGATCACATTGTCGCCCGCCTTGAGGTCGCCCGAAAGGACCTCCGTGCGCGAACCGTCGGTGAGGCCCGTCTTCACGTGCACGGGCACGGCTTCGCCGTTTCTGAGGACGTAGATCGTGCGGTCGCGCGCACCCTGCGCGGCCGAGTTCGTCTCTTTGACGCGCTTCACGTTCCCCGAATGAGGCGGGGGCCCGGGCATGAACATGTTCGCGGAGCTCGTTTCCTTCTCCGTCGCTCTGGGCGTGAAGCGCAGCGCCGAATTGGGGACGAGAAGCGCGTTCTCGCGCTCGGCAGTCGTTACCGTGGCCGAAGCCGTCATGCCCGGACGGAGCAGAAGCTCGTCGTTCGCCACGTTGAGGTAAGTCGTATAGGTCACGACCTTTTCAGTGGTTGTCGCTCCGTAGGCCACCTTGGTGAGGGTCGCGGGGAAGCGCTTGTCCGGATAGGCGCTCACCGTGAAGTAGGCCTTCTGGCCGGGCTTGATGCTGCCGATGTCGGCTTCGTCCACGTTCACCTGAAGCTCAAGCTCGCGCAGGTCGGTCGCGAGCGAAAGAAGCTCCACCGCCTGAAGGCTAGCCGCCACAGCGTAGCCGGGTTCGACCGAGCGGGCGAGCACCACGCCGTCGATGGGCGACTTGATGTTGGCCTTGGAGCGGTCCGTTTCAGCCGTTTCAAGCGACGCCTCAGCGTCCGCAATCGAAGCCTTGGCGACCTCGACGGCGGCCTTCGCGGTGGCGACCGCCGCTTCCTGCGCGTCAAGGTCCGTGCGGGACGGCATCTTGCCGCCGGAGAGCTTGTTGAGCTCCTTCAGGCGCTTGTCCTTCACCTGGGCTTCCTTGAGCGTCGCTTCGCTCTCGGCGAGCTTCGCCTTGGCGCTTGCGAGCGACGCGCGGGCGCTCGCCACCTTGGAGTCGAGATTGCGCGTGTCGAGCTCAATCAGCACCTGATTGGTCTTGATCTCGTCGTTCACGTCGACGTTGACTTTTCGCACGATGCCGGAAAGCTCGGAACCGAGCGTCACGGTGCGGATCGGGTTGAGCGTGCCGTCGGCCGACACGGTGACCTCGAGCGCCCCGGTCTGCACGGGCTGCGTCACGTAGCTCGCCTTCGGTCCCTGCTGGGCGCCCTGCCACCAGTACCAGCCGCCCCCTGCGGCGAGCGCGATCACCACCGCCGCAGGCACTGCGCGCACATACCAGGGGCGCTTCTTTTCGCCGAGAAGCTCCGCCACCGCAGCCTTTTCATTCTTCTTCGCTTCAGTCATGACAAATTCCTTCTCAATTCTTTTCGGCAGATGCTTCCGCAGTGTTCTGATTGACGGCCCAGTCGCCGCCCAATGCCCGGTAGAGCGTGATGAAGCTGTTCGCGCGGTCCGCGCGGTTGGTGAGTTCGTTTTCCCGCGCGGAGAGAAGCGAGCGCTGCGTGGAGAGGAGCATCGTGTACTCGCCGATCCCGGCGCCGTACTCGTCGCGAGCGAGCTTCTCGGCCGTGCGGGCATGTTCGACCGCGCGCTCGAGGTCGCTTCTGCGGAATTCCGCGCTACGGATGGCCGAAAGCGCGTTGTCCGTTTCCTCAAGCGCGGCGAGGAGCGTCGAGCGGTAGGACGCCACGGCGCTGTCGAGGTTTGCCGCCGCCGTTTCTTCGCCCGCGGCGAGGCTCCCCCAATTGAGAACCGGCATGGCGAGGGCCGCAGCCAAACCCGCCGCGCCCGTGCCCGAAGCGCCCAGTGCGCCGATCGTGGCGGCGGTCGTGCCGATGTTCCCCGAGAGCGAAAGCGTCGGGAAGAAGTCGCTCTTTGCGCTCTTCAGAGTCTTCACCGCCGCTTCGGCCGAAGCCTTGGCCGCACGCACGTCGGGGCGCTGCTCGATGAGGCTCGCGGGCATCGAAACGGCGACGTCCGCGGGCGGCACGGGAATGGCGCCCGGCGCATCGAGACCGAGCTTCTCGACGGGCGAGCCCGTCAAGCGCATGAGCGCATTCCGGTACTGCGTGATGGTCTTTTCGAGCGCAGGAATCTGCGCGCGCGAAGCCGCCACCTGCATGAGCGCGTCTTCGGCTTCTGACGCCGTGCCGGTGCCCGCCTCGAACTGCCACTGTGCGGTCTGCGCCGTTTCGAGATAGGTCTCAAGAGAAGCCTTCGTCACATCGAGACGCGCTTCGGCAGCGCGCAGGTTGACGTAGGCCTCGGCAGTCGACGCGGCCGTCGCGGCGCGAACGTCTTCGAGCGTATAGGCCGAAGCCATCGCCTTCAGCGTCGCCGCATCGGCCTTCCAAAATTCGCTTCCGGCGAGGTTGAGCGAAAGCGCCGCCGACCCTTCAAGCGAGAAGCTGTTGCGGCCTTCGCCGTTCGAATGCGTGCGCCCGGCGTCGGCGCCCACCTTGGCCGTGGGCCATAGAACGGCGTTGGCGGCTGTAATGCCGGCGTTGGCGGCGCGCAGATTGGCCGCGGCCGTCTCAATGTCGGGATTGGCGGCAAGCGCCTTGCCGATCAGATCCACGAGGAGCGGATCGTTCCACCGCACCCAGAAGTTCTGCCACGAGGCAACGTCACCCTGAGCGAGCGTGGAGGCCGACCATTCCTGAGGAGCGGCCTCGGAGAGTAGCCGCGCATAGTCGGGCGACTGCACCGCGCAGCCCGCGCAGAAGAAGGCGATCGCGCCGACTAGCGGAATGAACCGCAGTTTTGTCTTCATTAAAGACTCCGAAAAAATCTGTGCGCCCCGAAGAGCGTTCGTATAGTTGCTGCCGACATTGTTGCGGACTGCGGCCTAGCAAATACTGAGGAGAGAAGTCAATGTTCGGTCAAGAAAGCACGAAGCCTCTCTCGGAACGCTTGCCGCGCAGGGCCCGCGACCGGACGCAGAGCCCGCGGACGGCGATGCGCTTTTGTTAAGATTACGGACGATATTGTTCTATATCACTGACTTCGCAATGCTTAAAAATTCCCGCCGTCTTCTTGTCATTGATGACGATGTCGACTTCGTCACGCTCCTCGTCGACTACTTCACGCTTGAAGGCTTTGAGGCCGTTCCGGCGCACAACGGCGCCGAGGGTCTCGCGCACCTGGCCCGGGAGCCCTTTGATCTCGTCGTGCTCGACGTCATGATGCCGGGCATGAGCGGCGTGGAGGTGCTCAAGAAAGTGCGCGAGAGCTCTCAGGTGCCCGTGCTGATGCTGACGGCCAAGGGCGATCCCGTGGACCGCATCGTGGGACTTGAACTGGGCGCCGACGACTACGTGCAGAAGCCCTGCCCGCCGCGCGAGCTCGTGGCGCGCATCAACGCCATCCTGCGCCGCTCCGCCAACGCGCGCGCCGTGGCCGCCCCCGTCGTGGCCGGCCCCGTCACGATCGATCCCGCGCAGCACCTCGTGCAGACGGCTTCGGGCCCGATTTCGCTTACCGGCACGGAGTTCGCGCTCTTCGAGCTCCTCGCCCGCCACATCGGCAGGCCCGTTCCCAAGGAGGAGATCTACCCCAAGGTCCTAGGGCGCCCGATGGGGCCCTACGACCGCGCGATCGACGTGCACGTCTCGGCCATCCGCCACAAGATCGCTCCCGTGGTCGGCAAGCAGATCGCCATTGAATCCATCCGCGGCGTGGGCTATCAGCTCGTCGTCCGACCGGAAGACTAAAGCCAAAAAAGAGGCGGCTTGAACACACTTCCGGCCGCCGTTTTTCCCTTCTCCGACATGCTCGGGATTAACCCTAAGTATCGGATACTGCCCAATTTTTAAGTATCGCTCCAATGCAGATCGGAGGCGAATTTATCTCGCCTCCGGGCGATCCAAATCAACACTGTTCCGGCTTTTCTGCTGACCCCCGCCGCCGCGGCGCAGAATGTTTTTTGTCTTTCGACAAAAACAACATATAAGGGGGTTCAGCAATGAGCAACTATGCCACCGAGAATCTTCGTACTCTAGCCCTGGTCGGGCACGGTTCCTGCGGGAAGACCACTCTCATCGAGGCCATGCTCTACCGCGCCGGCATGATCCCCGAGATGGGCAGCATTCAACGCGGCACGACGATGTGCGACAACGACCTCCTTGAAAAGGAAGTCGGCCATTCGATCCGTCTCGCCGTCGCCCATATCGACACCGCGATGACCGACCTCACGCCGGTCCGCATCCACATTCTCGACACCCCGGGGTACCCCGACTATCTCGGCCAGGACATGTCCGCGCTCGACGCCGCCAAGTCCGTCTGCGCCGTGATCGACCCGACGAAGGGTCCCGAACTCCTCACCCGCCGCCTGATGGCGATGGCTGAAGAACGCGGCCTCTGCCGCATGATCGTCATCAACCACATGGACGATCCGGAAGCCGACCTTGAAAAGTGCCTGAAGGAACTCCAGGAAACCTGGGGGCCGGGCGTGCTTCCGATCAATCTGCCCACGCGCAACCGCACGCATGTGATCGACTGCTTCGACCGCGAAGAAGGCGACAGCGACATCATGACGGTTGAAGAAGTGCACCGCGCCTTCATCGAGCGCGTCGTCGAGGAAGACGACGAAATGCTCGAGCGCTACCTCGAAGAAGGCAGCGTCGATCCTCGCTCGCTCCACCCGCTCGTCACCAAGGCCCTGCGCGAAGGCCACGTCATCCCGGTCTGCTTCTGCTCTGCGAAGAAGCTGATCGGCATCCGCGACTTCATGAAGGTGATCATCCGCCATCTGCCGAGCCCCGCAGAAGCCAACGACGCGCTCTTCGTGAAGCGCGATGGCAAGCCCTTCAAGACCTATCCGGACAAGAATCTCCCGCTCATCGCGCAGGTCTTCAAGATCGTCAACGATCCCTTCATCGGCAAGATCGGCATCTTCCGCGTCCACCAGGGGCAGCTCAAGAAAGACGACATCATCTACGTTGACGACAACAAGCGCGCCATCAAGGCCCCGCGCCCGCTGATCCTTCAGGGCAAGCACACGCAGGAAACGGACTTCCTGAGCCCGGGCGACATCGGCGCCATCGCCAAGGTCGACGAGCTCAACTACGGTTCAGTCATCCACGCCGATCCGCTCGACAGCGGCGTGCACATGCGTCCGATCAACTTCCCGCGCCCGATGTACGGTCTTGCGATCCGTCCGTCGCGCCGCGGCGATGAAAGCCGCATGAACGAAGTGCTCGCCAAGATGCAGTCCGAAGACCCGACGATGAGCGTCGAGCACGATCCGGTCCTCAACGAAACCGTGATTCGCGGCCTCACCGACATGCACGTGCGCTCGATCCTGAGCCGCATGCGCACGAACTTCAAGCTTGAGGTCGAAACCTCCGTTCCGTCGATTCCGTACCGCGAAACGATCAGCGCCCCGGCCGAGGGCCACGCCCGCCACAAGAAGCAGACGGGCGGCGCCGGCCAGTTCGGCGAGGTCTATCTGCGCGTCGAACCGCTCGAACGCGGCAAGGGCTTCGAATTCGTCGACCAGGTGAAGGGCGGCGTCATTCCCTACAACCTCATTCCTGCGGTTGAAAAGGGCGTGCGCGAAGTGCTCTCGCAGGGCTTCGTCGCGGGCTACCCGATCGAAGACGTCCGCGTCGTGGTCTACGACGGCAAGAGCCACCCCGTCGACTCGAAGGAAGTCGCCTTCGTCGCGGCCGGCCGCAAGGCCTTCCTCGACGCCCTCGAAAAGGCCGCTCCTCAGGTGCTCGAGCCGATCGTCACCGTGACGGTCTCCGCGCCCGAATCCTACATGGGCGACATCGCGGGCGACCTCGCCAGCCGCCGCGGCCAGGTGACCAACACTGAAGGTCTCCCCGGCGGCGAAATCCAAGTGACGGCGTTGGTGCCTCTCGCCGAGCTCGAGAACTACGCCACCCGTCTGCATGCTCTCACGCAGGGCACGGGCGCATGGAGCATGGAGCTCGCGAGCTACCAGCCCGTACCGGCGGCGAAGCAGACCGAGCTTGCCAGTCACTTCCAACGCAAGGAAGAGGAATAACGGTCTGATGCATCAGGGCTCTTCGGGGCCCTGACGCGGAGCCTTCTCAAAAATGCCGTCTGCGGTATTCCGCAGGCGGCATTCTGCTGTTCGAGAGAGCGCTTTTCGCCGATTCCGGACGTTGGCGGCCGTCTTCAGGGCCCGCAGCTTCCTATAATTCGCCGTCACGAACAACAAACTGCTCTCACCCCAAGAAGAGTTCAAGAAAAAAATGCCGATCTACGCCTACAAATGCACCAACTGCGGGTTCGAAAAGGACTACCTGCAGAAAATGAGCGACAAGCCGATCACGAAGTGCCCCCAGTGCGGCCAGGAAACGATGAAGAAGGAGCTCTCTGCTCCCGGGTTCGAGCTGAAGGGCACGGGCTGGGCGGCCACCGACTTCAACGGCGGCCCCAAGGCGGTTCCTGCCGCGCACGCGAAGAAGTAACGGACTTCGAGCCGCGCGCCTCGGACAAGCTTCCGAGCGCGCGGATTTTGCCTATCAGAAGCCCAAAAAGCTGAGGAAAAGACACGCCCCGCCTTGATCCAACAGCACAGGAAGGCGCCTCAAACCTCTCAAAAGGCGCTCTCTGCGGGGTTCTTCGCCGTTTGCGCCGCCTGTTGGCGCTAAACTTGTGGCCTAAAAGCCCGCACTTTCCTCTCTGAAGGTGCCGGCGGAAAGATTTCTCTAGGCCGACGGTGCCCTCGACCGAGCGCGCTGCGGCCGGCCTTTTGTTGTTTTACTGCGCGGGCAGCTTCGGCAGCCTGGACGCAACTGGGAGCTTTTATGCGAACCGTGTACTCTGGCTTGGTCGACGAGTCCTTCATCGGCCAGACTGTGACCCTCTACGGTTGGGCCCACCGTCGCCGCGACCACGGCGGCGTGATCTTCATCGACCTTCGCGACCGCGAAGGCCTCGTTCAGGTCGTCTGCGACCCGGACCGCCCCGAAGTCTTTGCTACGGCCGATCACTGCCGCAACGAGTACTGCCTCAAGGTGATCGGCGTCGTGCGCGCCCGTCCGGAAGGCACGAAGAACACCTCCCTGATCTCAGGCGGCGTCGAAGTGCTCTGCCACGAGCTTGAGATCCTCAACCCGTCGGCCACGCCTCCGTTCCACCTCGACGACGACAACCTGTCGGAAACGACTCGCCTCACGTACCGCGTGCTCGACCTGCGCCGCCAGGTAATGCAGAAGAACCTGCGCACGCGCTACCGCGCCGCCTGGGCCTTCCGCAAGTTCCTCGACGCCAACGGCTTCATCGACGTCGAAACCCCGGCTCTCACGCGCTCCACGCCTGAAGGCGCCCGCGACTACCTCGTGCCGTCGCGCGTCCAGGAAGGGTGCTTCTACGCCCTGCCGCAGTCGCCGCAGCTCTTCAAGCAGCTCCTGATGGTCGCCGGCTTCGACCGCTACTACCAGATCGTCAAGTGCTTCCGCGACGAAGACCTCCGCGCCGACCGTCAGCCTGAATTCACCCAGGTCGATATCGAAACGTCCTTCCTCACGATGGACGAAATCCGCGCCCTGATGGAAAAGCTCGTCCGCACGGTCTTCAAGGAAGTCCTCGACGTCGACTTCGTCAATCCGTTCCCGGTCATGCTCTGGGACGACGCCATGGCGATGTACGGCTCGGACAAGCCCGACCTGCGCATCAGCCTGCGTCTGCACGAAGTCACCGACATCGTCGCCAACTCCGCCTTCAAGGTGTTCTCGGGCGTCAAGTCGCTCCACAACGGCAAGGTGGTCGCCATGTGCGTTCCGGGCGCCGCCCAGCTGCCGCGCTCTGAGATCGACAGCTACACCGAGTTCGTCAAGATCTACGGCGCCAAGGGCCTCGCCTACATCAAGGTGAACGACCTCTCGCGCGGCCGCGAAGGCCTGCAGTCGCCGATCGTGAAGAACCTCTCCGACGAAGAACTCAACGGCATCCTCACGCGCGTCGGCGCCAAGGACGGCGACATCGTCTTCTTCGGCGCGGACAAGGCCAAGATCGTCTGGGACAGCCTCGGCGCTCTCCGCCTCAAGATCGGCCACTCCGAATTCGGCCACAAGACCGGCATCTTCACCCCGGGCTGGAAGCCCCTCTGGGTCGTCAACTTCCCGATGTTCGAGTACTCGGAAGAAGACCAGCGCTGGGTGGCCTGCCACCATCCGTTCACCTGCCCGCTCGACGGCGACGAGGACAAGCTCCTCACGGATCCGGAGCACTGCTACGCCAAGGCCTATGACTGCGTGCTCAACGGCTGGGAAATCGGCGGCGGCTCGATCCGCATCCACCGCGAAGAAGTTCAGGAGAAGGTGTTCGCCGCCCTGAAGATCGGTCCGGAAGAAGCCCGTCAGAAGTTCGGCTTCCTGCTCGACGCCCTCAAGTTCGGTGCGCCTCCCCATGGCGGCATCGCCTTCGGCCTCGACCGCATCGTCGCCATGATGGTTGAAGCCCCGTCGATCCGCGACGTGATCGCCTTCCCGAAGACGCAGCGCGCTCAGTGCCTGCTCACTCAGGCGCCGTCGACGGTCGACGAAAAGCAGCTCCGCGAACTGCACATCAAGCTGCGCCGCGAAGCGAAGAAGGAAGAGCCGGCCGCCTAATCAGGACGCCAGCGCTTCCTCGAAGCGGGACTCTCCTCACGGGGGAGTCCCCGCATCCCACAAGGCCCCGCTCAACCGCGGGGCTTTGTTTTCTCAACACCACGAACATTCCTCTCATGCAAAGTCTCTGGATGCTCGCCGCGGCCTTTCTCTTCTCCCTCATGGCCGCCTGCACGAAGTTCGCCTCAGACCACTTCTCGACCTTCGAGCTGGTCTTCTACCGCTCGCTCTTCGGCATGGTCTCGCTCGGCCTCTGGGTGCTCTGGCAGAAGAAGGACCTGCGGACGCACCTCTGGTTCTCGCACATCAAGCGGAGCTTCTTCGGTACGCTCGGCCTTACGATCTGGTTCTATACGCTCGGCGTCCTGCCGCTCGGCACTGCGATGACCCTCAACTACACGAGTCCGCTCTACATGGCGCTCTTCGCGTCCGTTGCGGCGCTGCGCCTCGGCAGGAAGCTGAGCTTCGGGCTTCTCGCCGCCATTGCCGCGGGGTTCGTGGGCGTCGTGCTCGCCCTCAAGCCCGAACTTCACTCCGGGCAGGAGATTGCTGCGCTCGTGGGGCTTTCGGCGGGCTTCTTCTCGGCGCTCGCCTATTCGCAGGTGAAGGAGCTCTCGCGCATCGGCGAGCCCGAATGGCGCATCGTCTTTTACTTCACGCTCTTCGGCACGCTTACGGGTCTGATCGGCCACTTCGCCACCGAAGGCGCCCTCAACCCCGTGCGGCTCGAAGACCTGCCGCCGCTTCTCGGCATCGGCGTCACCGCCACGCTCGCGCAGCTTTCGCTCACTCGAGCCTGGGGCACGGGGAACGTGCTCCTCACAAGCGCCCTGCAGTTCTCGGCCATCGTATTCGCAGCGCTCCTCGGGTTTCTCTTCTTTGCGGAGCCCATCTCGACCGAAACGGCCGTCGGCATTGCCGTCATCATCGCCGCGGGCGTCTCGGCAACCGTCATCTCCCGCAGGAAACCTAAGGACTGACTTAGCGCTTGAGCGAACCGCCCGCGAGGAGCACGTCGTTCCAGTCGGCGCCCGGCATCTCCGGAATGTGCACCGTCACTTCGAGCTCCGGGCGCTCCCGCCGCAGACGGGCGGCCAATTCATAGGCGCCGGCCGCTCCCGCATAGGAGCGATCGTTGTCGCCGAAGATCCGCACCGTGTGGACATTCTCGGGAATCGTGCCGAGCCCGAAGCGCTTGAGCCCCACGAGCGACACGACGCTCCACACGGGCAGCCCCGTAAGCACATGCACGGAGAGCGCCGTCTCAATGCCTTCTGCGAGACACACCATGTCGCCCGCCGGATAGAGGCGGATCAGGCCGTCTCCAACAGCGCCGGCGGCGAGCTTCTTCGGCGCCCGCACCGGAGCTTTGCGCCCGTCCTCGGTGAGATAGGTGCGGTGCAGGGTCGTGAGCGTCCCTGACGAATCGGTAAGGCGCGCGACCATCGCCGGGAAGCGCCCCGCGAGCTCCGCCTTGGCATCAACCGACGCTTCGCCCGTCCTGGGTTCGGGCGCCTCCCAACATTCGAGCGAATCGACAAACCGGAGCTCCCCGCTCGGCACGCAGCCGTCAAGCCCTCTAGCACGCAGATACCGCCGAAGGGGTGCCTCGGGCGCCAACGTGGAGAGCGGCTTCGCACGGCGCCAGAGGGCTTCGAGCGCCTCGCGGCGCTTCTGCTCCAATGCCGCTTCGCGATTTGTTCCTGACCGCTCGGTCGGATTAGACCGCCGCCCTCGCTTCTTCTCAAGCAGCGGCAGCCCTAAATTTCGCTCGATGAACTCAAGCGTCTCGGGGAAGCTCTTCTTCGTGAAACGCTTCACGAGCTCAATGCCGTCGCCCGTGCCGCACCCTCGGCAGAACCAGTGCCCGTCCGTCTTTTTTGGAAAAAAGCTGAAGCGGTCCCGTCCGCCGCAGAGCGGACACGGCCGGTTCTGCCTCGCGAAGTGCGAAGCATCCATTCCGGCGGCAGTAAAGACGTCGGGCCATCGGCCCTCGGCTGCATGCTTGATGCGGTCGATGCGGTCGGTCATTGAAAATCAGAAGAACCAGGTGTTGCGGTCTTTGTAGGGGTCGAGCGTGTAGCCCACTTCCGTCACGATGCCCTCGGTGTTGAACTGCATCCAGCAGGCCATGTCGAACATGCCCTCATCCTTGAAGCGGTACATCCAGGCGTGCTCGTTCTTCAGACGGAACTCATACTTCTCGGCGGGCTTTCCAAAGAGGTCGTAGACATCCTTTTCCGTCGACTGACCGGGTTTCACCAACGCGAAGTGCGCGCGGTCGAGCACGTTCTCGACCTTTTCAAAGCGTCCGTCCGCGCCGATCGTCATCCACCAGCAGTCCTGTCCGAAGGGCTGTCCGGAATAGACGAGCCGCGTACGGCCGTCAGAAAGCACCACGCGGGCGTTGGGTTCTCCGAGATCACGCACGACCTCGGCTTCGGGCGTGCCGACGTCAACAAGCTGCGGGTGCGCGCAGGCGGCGAGCAGAAGCGGGACGACCGCCGCCAAGGCGGCGGTCTTCAGCGTTTGAACGAATCTCATTTCGAATCCTTCGCGACCGATTCGACCGGCGCGGTCTTTTCCTGCCAGTCGCACTCGAGCGCATCAATCAGCGCGTGCATGGCACGCTTGAATTCAGCCTTGCCGACGCCGAGAAGCACGGCGTCCTCATAGCTCTCGGAGATGAGCTCGACCATTTCATGCCAGTTCTCTTCGAGCACCTTGACAGATTCCGTGCAGGAGACGGTCGAGCCGTCGCAGCGCAGCCACGCGGCGGGCGGTTGAATGGATTGCTTCACTTGTTTTCTTCCTTGGGCTGCAGGCCGTAGGTCTTGAACTTCTCTACGACCCGGTCCATTTCTTCGTCGGGAATGATGCGGGGGCTTCCCAAGCTTCTCGCTACGACATACTGATGTGCGAGATTCTCCACTTCGGCAGCCAGCGTGAGCGCCTTCGAGAGGCTCCCCCCAAGCGCGAGAACGCCGTGGTGCTCAAGCAGGCACGCGTTCTTCTCCTTCAGGGCCTCCGCGCCAGCGAGCGCAAGCTCATGCGTGCCGAAGGTCGCATAGGGCGCCACGTCGATCGAGCGGCCGCCTGCGGCCGCCACCATGTAGTGGAATGCCGGAATGGGCATGTTCTGGCAGGCGAGCGCCGTCGCGAAGCACGAGTGCGTATGAACGACCGCCTGCGCATCGGGACGCCTGCGGTAGATCTCCGCATGCATCTCCCACTCGCTGCTCGGGAGTCGCCGGCCAGTGAAGGCGCCGGTCTCGAGATCCGCCTCGACGATGTCGCCCGGCTCGAGCGCTTCGTAAGGAATTCCCGTCGGCGTAATGAGAAAGGCTCCGCACCCCGGAATCCTCGCCGAGACGTTCCCGGATTTGTTCACGTTGATGCCGCGGTGGTTCATGGCGACCGCGGTCTCGATCACGGCTCGGCGGAGAGCCTCATCCTCAAAGCCCGGCATTGGCGATCTGATCCTGGAAGTTGGCGGCGAGCTCCGTCGGCGCAAAGACGCCGCGCTCGGTGATGATCCCCGTGACGAAGCGGTTGTGCGTCACGTCGAAGGCCGGGTTGGCCGCGGCCTCGTCGGGAGACGCAAGCTGCACCGACGTGTCGCAGCCCGAATGGTCGATCCCGCGCACCGTGAGCACTTCCGAGGCCGAACGGTTCTCGATCGGAATTTCGCGCTTGCCGTCGTTCAGCTTCCAGTCGATCGTGGAGGAAGGCGCCGCCACGTAGAAGGGAATGTCGTTGTCCTGGGCGGCGAGCGCCTTCAGGTAGGTGCCGATCTTGTTGGCGACGTCGCCGCGGCGGGTGATGCGGTCGGCCCCGACGATGACGAGGTCGACGTCGCCCTTCTGCATAAGCTGGCCGCCCGCGTTGTCCGCGATGATCGTGTGGGGAACGCCCTGCTGCGCGAGCTCCCAGGCGGTGAGAAGCCCCTGGTTGCGCGGACGCGTCTCGTCCACCCATACGTGCAGGGGCGTGCCCAGTTCGAAAGCCGCATAGATGGGCGCGAGCGCCGTACCGTAGTCGACGGTGGCGAGCCACCCGGCATTGCAGTGCGTGAGGATGTTGACCGGACGTCGGAGCGCCTGATAGCGCTCGGCGATGAGATTCATGCCGGCGTCGCCGATGGCGCGGCACGTGTCGACGTCGCTCTGCGTGAGTTCGTTCGCGAGCTTTACGGCGGCGTCGAAGCGCTGCGAGGGCTCGCGCGGCAGGAGCGCCGCGAGCATCTTCTGCACGGCCCAGGCGAGGTTCACCGCGGTCGGCCGCGCGTTCTGAATGCGCTCGGCCGCCGCGAGGAGCGGCCCGTTCTCCGGGTTCTCCTTCACAGCCAGAACCACGGACCAGGCGCCCGCGATGCCGATCAGCGGGGCGCCGCGCACGCGCATCGTTTCGATCGCCTCGATGCCGTCGCGCCAGTCGCTCAAGACGCGCTTTTCAAAACGGTAGGGCAGCAGCGTCTGGTCGATGATCTCGACTGCCGTGCCTCCTTCGAGGGGACGGATGGTGCGTGTGGGGATGCCGTTGACTTTCATGCCTTTGCCTCAGGTGAGTCCTGCGCCGTCATGAGGCGCATCTTTCAATTTTACCCTTGCCCGAATTCGTCACCCAAGCTGCGGCTACACTTCTCATTCGGGCGTCTTCACCACAAAAGTCTTCGGAATCTCCCATGCCTCAAGCTGCGCACTCCGCGCGCGCCGTGCTCGACGCGCTTCTGCGGCCTCGTTCCATCGCCGTCGTCGGGGCGAGCACCATGCCTGAAAGCCGGGGCTACCACGTCTGGCGCTCCGTCGCGCTCTCAAGCGGCCTCGAAGCGCTCTGGCCCGTCAATCCGAAGTACCGGTTCGTGGGCGACTATCCCTGCTACCCCAATGCCGCCGCCGTTCCGGGCGCCGAGATCGATCTCGCCATCCTCTGCGTGAAGGCGAAGCACCTGCCGCGCGCCCTGAAGGCGCTTGAAAAGAAGCCGCCGAAATCCGTGATCTTCGCGCCTCAGCAGGAGGGGCCCCTCATTGAAGCGGATGCCGTCGATGCGCTCTACGAGAGCGTGCAGCGCATGGGCTCGAGGCTCCTAGGCCCCAATTCCATCGGCATGATGGCGCCTGCCGCCGGCATCAATGCGAGCTTCTGGCCGCGGATGCCCCAGGCGGGCGGGGTCGCGCTCATCGCGCAGTCGGCCATGATCGCCACGGGCTTCATCGAGCGGGCGGCTTCGTCGAATCTGGGATTTTCGGGCGTCGTGAGCACGGGGCTCGAAGTCGATGTGAGTCTCGCTGAACTTATCGACTGGTTCGCGCAAGACCGCTTCACGCGCGTGATCACCGTAGAGGTCGAAGCGCTGCGCGACCCCAGAGCCTTTCACGCCGCAGTGCGCCGGGCAGCGGACAGAAAGCCCGTCGTCGTGCTCCGCGCAGGACCGGGGTCCGGCTACGCCGCGGACCGGCTCGCGGCCAGCCGCTTCGGCACGGATGCGGGCGCAGACGACGCCTTCGACGCGCTGCTCGCGTCTGCAGGCGCTCAGCGCGTGCGCACCTTCAAGCATTTCTTCGCCGCCGCTGCGGCCTTTGCATCCGGCACGCTTCCGTCGGGCCGGCGCCTTGCGCTCATCGCCAACGGGAGCGGCTTCGCGGGGCTTGCCGCCGATGCGGCGGACGCCGCGGGCGTGCGGATCGAAGGTCTCTCAAACGCCACCATTCAGCGGCTCGCACAGGCGCATCCCGAAGAGCGGCTGCCCGTCAATCCCATCGTCGTGGGTGCAGGCGCCTCGGGCGGGCGGCTTGCCGAAACGCTCGGCATTGTTCTGGAAGACTCCGGCATTGACGGCGCGGCCGTCGTCGTGAGCCCGAGCCCCATGTCGCAGCTCGACCCCACGCTCACGGAGCTCGCGCGCGCCGCCGTGAAGTCCTACAAGCCCGTCTTCATCTCCTGGATTTCAAGCACGATCGACGTGGTCGTGAGCCGTCAGCTCGACGCGCTCCCCGACTCGCGCCTCATTGCCGTGCGCTCGCCCGACGAAGCGATGTTCGCCTTCGGGTGCCTCGCCGCGCGAAGCGCCGAGCTCGCAGCGCGGCGCTCACCTCCGAAGCCCCGCAGGAAAACGCTCTCGATCGAGTCGCTCACCGTCATCCGTATGCTCCTCGAGAGAGTGCTCGCCGACGGGCGCCATACGCTCAATCCCAAGGAGCTCCACATTCTGATAAACCTCCTCGGCCTCAAGCCCGTGGCGGGGCGCATCACGCATTCACTCGCAGAGGCTCAGGACGCCGCCGCCGAGCTCGGCTGGCCCGTCGCCATCAAGGCCTCGAGCACGGCGCTCGGAAGCCGCAGCGCTTCGGGGCTCGTCTTTCTCGACATCGGTTCGCCCGCCGCGCTTGAAAAAGCCTGGGAGGAGCTCACGGCCAACTGGGCGGAGAATTCGCCCTGGTCTCAAGCCGAAGGCGTCATCGTTGAAGCCATGTCAAAGCACGCCTTCGAGCGCGAGCTGAGGCTCGGCGTCCGGCTCGATCCCGTGCTCGGTCCCCTCGTGGAGTTCGGCGGCGCCGGGCTTGCCTCAACGCTTTACGGCGACCTCGCCTGCACGCCGGCTCCGCTCATGCAGGAGGAGGCCGAGCGCCTCTCGCATGCACCCCGCTACGCACAGACGCTCGACGCCTATCGAGGCCTGCCCTCGATCGACTGGGCGGCGCTCTCGGATGCGCTCGGATGCCTGGGCGACCTTGCCGCCGCCGTGCCGGCGCTGAGGAGCCTGAGGCTCGAGCCCGTCGTGCCGACGGAGGACGGCCTCCTCGTCATCGACGCCTCGGCCGCGCTCTACGATGCCCCCCTCAAGCCCGAGCGCGGCAGTCCCCATCTGACGCTTCGCCCCGCCCCCGTTGAAGATCGAACCGAAGTGAGGGCACGCTCGGGGGAAGCTCTCACTTTGAGGGCGCTAACCGAGTCCGACTTCGACGCCTTCAGAAGCTTCGTGCTGGGGCTCTCTGACCGCTCCTACTTCTACCGCTTTCATACCGCCACGCGTCCTTCCGAAGCCCGCATGTCCGCGCTCTGCCGCCCGGACTGGACCAGAGGCGGCGTCTGGGGGCTCTTCTCCCAATCGGGCGAACTCGCCGCGAGCGGCCGCTGGTCTCAGATGGAGGCAAGTCATGAAGCCGAATTCGGCATCGCCGTTCTCGACAGCTGGCAGCGCCAGGGGCTCGCGCGGAAATTAATGAACAAGCTCGAATCCGAGGCGCTCGAGGAAGGCTTCTCTACAATGGTGGGACTCGTGCTGCCCGGAAACGAGGCGATGGAGGGCATGATGAAGGCGCTCGGTTATGAACTCGATGCCCAGCCTCAGGAAGACTCCCGCGAAGCGCGCCGCTGGGTGCGCAGCCTCCGTCCCCGGAACGCCTGAACCCTTTTTACGAGGACATCCCATGAGCATTACCCATTCGCTGCAGTACGGCATCCTGCGCCTGACGATCGACCGCGCCGAGCGCCGCAACGCGCTCACTTCGGAGATGTTCAGCGAACTCGCCGACGAACTCCATCAGGCTGCGCTTCAGCTCAACGTACGCGTCGTGCTCCTCAAGAGCGCCGGAAGCGTCTTCTCTGCCGGGGCCGATCTCGAAGAGATGCTCAAGGCTCCGCAGGATGTTGAAGAGGAGGCCGAGCGCTTCTTCAAGGAGCTCGCCAAGTTCCCGAAGCCCATCATCGCCCAGGTGACCGGTCCCTGCGTTGGCGAAGCCTTCGCCGCGCTTCTCTACTGCGATCTGGTCTACGTGAGCCCGCAGGCGCTCTTCTCGCTCCCTGCCGTGGCGCTTGCCCGCACACCGCGCTACGGCGCCGCGCAGATCATGGCCGCGGCCGCCGGCTACCCCGCCGCCGCAGAGAAGCTTCTTCTCTCTGAACCCATCAGCGCCGACGAGGCGCAGGCCATGAGGCTCATCACGCGCATCGTCGACGACGAGCACATCGACCAGGTGGTCGCCGCCAAGACCGCGCGCCTTGCGGTGCTCCCGCCCGGCGCCGTCGCCGGCACGAAGGCGCTTCTCACGGCTTCCCGCCGCAAGGGGATTGCCGAAATGGCCGACTATGAAGCCTCCCTCTACCAACGCCAAGCCAGCTCGCCCGAAGCCGCCGAAGCCCTCAAGGCCTTCCTTGAGGGGCGCAAGCCCGTCTTCCGCACGGAGGATGATGAGGCCGAAGCCTAATTGATCGCAATAGGTGCACATTGACCTATATAGGTGCGCACCATTTTGAAGCGGGCGCCCCAAAATGGCGCCCGCTTTGTTTGTCTGTCTACGGAAAACATCGTAAACCCATTGTGTCAAACCGTTGAAACCCGCACTCTGGGAACTTTGGCACGCCCCTTGCTCCATATCCATTCAAAGGCTTTCTCGGAAGAAGCCTCCAACAAGAATGAATTAGGAGCACCCTATGTTTAAGCTTTCCCGCCGCACCGCCGCCGTCGCCGCCGCGACGTGCCTCTTCACGCTCTCCGCCGCCGTCGGCGCCGCCGAACTCACCGGCACCCTGAAGAAGGTTCAGGAAACCGGCACCATCACGCTCGGCTACCGCGAAAGCTCCGTGCCGTTCTCCTACCTCAACGCCGACGGCAAGCCCGTGGGCTACGCCTTCACGGTCTGCCAGCGCGTAGCCGACGCCGTTCAGTCCGAACTCGGCCTCAAGAACCTCAACGTCAAGTACCAGGCCGTCACGAGCGCCAACCGCATCCCGCTCATTCAGAACGGCACGGTCGACATCGAATGCGGCTCGACCACGAATTCGCTCAAGCGCCAGCGCGAAGCGGCCTTCTCGGTGAGCTACTTCGGCATCCAGGTGTCCGCCGCCGTCTGGAAGTCGAGCGGCATCAAGTCGCTCGAAGACCTGAACGGCAAGACCGTCACGGTGACCTCGGGCACCACGTCGGTCGCGCTCATCAAAGCCTTTGAGCGCGCCCACAAGATGAAGATCCGCTACCTGATGACGAAGGACTTCGCCGAATCGATGCAGCTCGTGGCGAGCAAGCGCGCCGACGCCTTCATTCTCGATGACGTGCTCCTCGCAGGCCAGATCTCGAACCTTCCCAACGCGGCCGACTTCACGATTCTCGACGCCTCCCTCGGAGTCGAGCCCTACGGCGCCATGTTCCGCAAGGACGACGCGCCCTTCAAGGCCGTGGTCGACAAGACCGTGAAGGGCATGATCGCCTCGGGCGAACTCGCCAAGCTCTATTCGACCTGGTTCGAAAACCCGATTCCGCCGAAGAACACCAACCTCAACTTCAAGATGAACTCCTTCACGAAGGAGCTCTTCGCCAATCCGTCGGACAAGGGCATCTGATTCGAGCCCAATCAAGCTCCCAATCGTTCTTGTTCCTCCCGGCGCAGCTCAGGCTAGCCAACTCTTTTTGGGCTGCGCCGGGGGACTTTTCCCTTTCTGAAAGATCCCCCCGCGCTCCTTCAAGGGAACGCACAACAAGAGGACTTCGGCCATGGCGCTCAACTTCAGCCTCGACTCCCTCATGGAAGAGTCGCTGCTCACAGACGATCCCTGGTGGCGCTACATCCTGGACGGCGCCGGCTGGACGGTCGGTCTTGCCGTTTCCGCGTTTGCGCTCGCGCTCGTGCTCGGCATCATCGTGGGCACCCTCAGAACATCTCCGATCAAGATCGTCCGCGGGCTCTGCGAAGCCTGGATCGAGCTCTTCCGCAACATCCCGCTTATCGTTCAGATCTTCATCTGGTACTTCGTCGTTCCCGAAATCATCCCCTGGTACAAGGACTGGATGATCGAGGCCGATCCGGCCGTCGCGCAGTTCGTCACGGCCTTCATCTGCATGGGATTCTTCACCTCGTCGCGAATCGCCGAACAGGTGCGCTCGGGCATCGCGAGCATCCCGAAGGGACTCCCCAACGCCGGCAAGGCGCTCGGCTTCACGACGCTGCAGACCTACTCCTATGTGATCCTTCCGATGGCGATGCGCCTCATCGTGCCGCCGCTCACGAGCGAAGCGATGAACCTCGTGAAGAACACCGCCGTCGCCATGACGATCGGCCTTCCCGAACTCACGATGCGCGCCAACGAAATGGGCGAGAACACCTTCCAGTTCTTCGCCGCGTACCTCTGGGCGACCGTGCTCTACATCGTGATCGCGCTCGTCGTGAACCGCGTGATGGCCGCCGTCGAATCGCGCTGCGTCATCCCGGGCTTCATCGCCGCCAAGTAAGGAGTCCGCCATGAACATCGACTTCTCCTCGATCACCGCTTCGGTGAACTTTCTTCTTGCGGGCGCGGCCTACACGTTCGAGCTCACGGCCATTACCGCGGTATTCGGCCTCGCGCTCGGCACGCTGCTTGCGCTTGCGCGCCTCTCGAACATCAGCTGGCTCTCTCGCGCGGCAAAGCTCTACATCAACCTGATGCGCGCGGTGCCGCTTGTGCTCGTGCTCTTCTGGTTCTTTCTCCTTATGCCCGAAGTCCTCAAGGTGGTCCTCGGGCTCGACCATCCGGTTATGATCGGCGCCAATCTGACGGCGATCATCACCTTCGTTCTCTTTGAAGCCGCCTACTTCGCCGAAATCATGCGCGCGGGCATCCAGTCGGTGAGCCGCGGGCAGTTCTTTGCCGCCACCGGCCTCGGCCTCACCTACGGCCAGACCATGCGCTACGTGATTCTGCCGCAGGCGATCCGCAACATGCTCCCGATTCTCCTCACGCAGACGATCATTCTCTTTCAGGACACGAGCCTGGTCTACGTCATCAGCGGCAGCGACTTCATGGGTGCAGTTGCGAAGATCGCTCAGCGAGACGGACAGCTTGTTTTGATGTACTCTTTCGCAGCTCTCTGCTACCTTTCAGTATCGTTGTCGCTTTCGATGCTGATCCGTCGTCTGCAGACGAAGATGTCCGCGGCGCGCTGAACGCGCCCAATCCGGTGCGCCTCCGACTCTCTTAGAAGAAAGGATTTTCCCCATGGCAATGATTGAAATTAAGAACCTGAGCAAGTGGTACGGCAGCTTCCAGGTGCTCAAGGACTGCAACGTCACCGTCGAAAAGGGCGAAGTGGTCGTGGTCTGCGGGCCGTCGGGCTCGGGCAAGTCGACGCTGATCAAAACGGTGAATGCGCTTGAGCCCTTCCAGAAGGGCGAAATCATCGTCGACGGCGTCTCCGTCGGCGATCCGAAGACCGACATGCCGAAGCTGCGCAGCCGCGTCGGCATGGTGTTCCAGCACTTCGAGCTCTTCCCGCACCTCTCGATCAAGGAGAACCTGATCCTTGCTCAGATGAAGGTGCTCGGCCGCTCGCGCGAAGAATCTCTCTCGCGCGGCCTGAAGCTCCTCGACCGCGTGGGCCTGCTCAAGCACGCCGACAAGTTCCCCGGCCAGCTTTCGGGCGGCCAGCAGCAGCGCGTCGCCATCGCCCGCGCGCTCGCGATGGATCCGATCTGCATGCTCTTTGACGAACCGACCTCGGCGCTCGACCCGGAAATGATCAACGAAGTGCTCGACGTGATGGTGAGCCTCGCCAAGGAAGGCATGACCATGATGGTGGTCACGCACGAAATGGGCTTCGCCAAGAAGGTGGCCGACCGCGTGATCTTCATGGACGCCGGCGAAATCATCGAGAACCTCCCGGGCGAGCAGTTCTTCAATCAGCCGCACACGGAACGCGCCCAGAAGTTCCTCTCGAAGATTCTCAACCACTAATCTCTGGCTGACTGCGAGCTTGAAGCCCCTAACTGCCGCGAGGCGTTGGGGGCTTTGTTTATTCTCGCAATCTAACAGCAGAAATTGTTAGATTGTTAGAATAAACAGCTCGTTCTTCAAATTTGCAAGAATAAACACCCTCTACAGCCCCGGCAAAATGCCTAAATCGATGCTCCCCGTTCGTGAAGACATCTCTACTGAGTTCAAAAAGACTTGGACTGATACAGCCAAAAAGACGCTCATCGCTTTTACCAACACCTTCGGAGGCTCGCTCTTCGTCGGCATTGCAGGCAACGGCAGCCCCTGCGGAGTAGCCGCCGAAGAAATCGATGGTCTGGAGCGGACCGTCACGCTGTTCTGCAGAGACGGTGTGGAGCCCCCCATGTCTGAACTCATCGGCCTCACTGAACATCGGCTTTCAGATGGGAAAGTCGTCCTTGAGGTCCGCGTCGACCCCGGCTTGGAACGACCCTACGCCTTCAGAGGCAAGCGCCTTCGGGGCGGCGTCTTCCTTCGAGACGGATCCTCTTCCGTAGCGGCGACCGATGACGAACTCATGGAGCTCATTCGCGAAGCGAATCCCATCCCCTGGGAAGATCGGCTCTGCAGTGAAAGCGCACCTACATTCGAAAAATTTACGGAGGTCTGCCGCGAGAACGGCATCCCTCTGACGCCGAGCCATTACCTGGGATTGGGCCTCGTGAACCGCCAGGGCTTGCTCACCAACCTGGGACTGCTCCTTTCCGACCAAAACCCGAGGCATATCAAGGTCGGCACCTTCTCGCGCCAAGGCTTGCTGGAGAAGCAGGAGCTCTCTGGCTCCATTGCCGGCCAGATCGTCGAGTGCTTTGGAATTCTGGATGCGTTCAATCCGTCCTTCATCAAGAAGACGGAAAAGCTCGCGAGCGACGTCGTCAGGGCGTGGCCGGCAGAGTCCCTCCGAGAAGCGCTCATCAACTGCATCGCGCACCGCGACTACCGCTTGGAATTTGAAACCACCGTCAGCCTCCGGCCGGAACAGATCGAGTTTGTTTCATACGGCTCCATCATCGACAACCTTTCCGTTGAAGACGCTCTTCAGGAGGGCACCGGCAGATGCCGCAATCCAAAGCTGGCATCCGTCTTTCAGCGTCTGCACTGGATGGAAAATTTCGGAACGGGCTTCCCCGATATTCTCAAAGCCTACGGACGCTCGGCCAACAAACCTGAAATCAGCGCCTCCCGCCGTCAGTTCTCCATCCGCCTGCCGCGCGCTTCAGTCTTTCACCCTCAATCGGCCGAGGATGCCGCTCAAGTGCTCAGCCGCAAGGCCGAATGGAGCGCTGCGGAGCTGCAGACTGAATTCGGCTGCTCCCGCTCTGCCATCGTCCAACTGCTCCGAAAGCTTCAGGACGAAGGACGCGTCGTCCGCGTAGGCGGCGGCCGTTCGACTCGATACCGCTGGATCGGCTGACGTTTTTGTTGCGAACTTTGGATGCTTCTCGCGTGCCAATGGACCAACCTTTATCATTAAGGGTTGTTTTCCGAATTCATTTGCCGATAAGGGGCTTCACCATGACTGAATCGCATTTTGATGCGGATGCCGCGCTCAAATTGGGGCGCGACGTGCTCGCGCACGAAGCGGACGCCATTCTTGCCGCGTCGAGCCGCATCGGCGAAACGCCCGACTTTGTTGAAGCCGTCAAGGCTATTCTCGGCTGCCGCGGCCGCCTGGTGGTCTCGGGCGTCGGTAAGTCCGGCCACATCGGCCGCAAGCTTGCCGCCACCTTCGCCTCCACAGGCACGCCCGCCTTCTTCGTGCATGCGGGCGAAGCCGCCCACGGCGACCTCGGCATGATCACGAGCGAAGACATCGTGCTCGGGATCTCGTACTCGGGCGAGACGCAGGAGCTTCTGATGATCGTCCCGATCCTGAAGCGCGAAGGCGCGAGGCTCATCGCCATGACCGGGAACCCCGACTCGACGCTCGCTCGTCATGCGGACCTCCACATCAACTGTCGCGTCGACCGCGAAGCCTGCCCGCTCAACCTTGCGCCCACGAGCTCGACCACGACGACGCTCGCCCTCGGCGACGCGCTCGCCGTCGCCTGCCTCTCGGCCAAGGGCTTCAGCAAGGAAGACTTTGCGCGCAGCCATCCCGGCGGCTCCCTCGGCCGCAGGCTCCTGCTCCACGTGCGCGACATCATGCGCACGGGCGAGGAGGTGCCGAGCGTCACGGCCGACATCCGCGTGCTCGACGCCGTCCGCGAGATCACGAAGAAGCACATCGGCATGACGGCCGTGGTGGATGCGGAGAACCGCGTGATCGGCATCTTCACCGAAGGCGACCTGCGCCGCCTGATCGAGCGCCTGGGCGACATCCGCGAAGTCGTGATGCGCGATGTGATGACTCCCAACCCCCACACCATCGGCGCCGACAAGCTCGCTGCCGCCGCCGTGAAGGAGCTCGAGGCCTGCCAGTGCAATCAGCTCCTCGTGGTGGACGATGAAAAGCGCCTGATCGGCGCGCTCCACATGCACGACCTCATGAACGCACGGGTGCTCTGATGACCAAGACCTTCGAACAACGCGCCAAAAACATCCGCCTGCTCGTGCTCGACGTCGACGGCGTTCTCACCGACGGGTCGCTCGCCTTCACGGGCGAGGGCGAGCTCTTCAAGTCCTTCAACGTCCGCGACGGCCTCGGCATCAAGCTTCTGCAGGCCGCAGGCATTGAGGTCGCCATCCTCACGGGGCGCACTTCTTCAATCGTCGCGCACCGCGCCGACGAGCTCGGCATGACGCGCGTCGAACAGGGGAAGCTCCGCAAGCTCCCCACCCTCAAGAAGATGCTTGCCGACGCGGGACTGGAACCCGAAAACCTCGCCTACATGGGCGACGATCTGCCCGACCTTCCGTGCCTCAAGCTTGCGGGCCTTGCCGCCACGCCCGCCGACGGCTCGAGCGAGCTCGACCTCGTGGTCGATTGGCGCGCGCCGCTCCCGGGCGGCCGGGGCGCCGTGCGCGCCTTTGCCGAGCGCATTCTGCGCGCCCAGGGCAAGTGGGAGTCCATGCTCGAAAAGCTTCTCGCCGAGGAATAACAGCATGGCCCACCGCCGCCTTGTCATCCGCGAAAGGATCACGGCCATCATCGGCTCGGCCATTCTCTTCGCGCTGGTTGCGCTCAGCTACTGGTACTCGATTCAGACGCAGATTGCCGGCCTCAAGTACGTTCCGAGCGAAATGAGCCCGGACTTTCTCGCGCACCGCGTCTCGCTCACGGACTTCACGCCCGACGGGACGCCGAAGCTTCTCGCCTATGCCGACCGCATGCAGCACTTCTCCGACGAACGCGTGCGCGCCGAGCGGATTCAGGTGATCTCGCTCGACCCGAACTCGGCCCCGGCCTTTGCCCAGGCCGATGAAGGCTGGAGCGACGACGGGCTCGAAACGGTCGATCTTTCCGGCAACGTCCTCGTGCACCGCGGCGAATATCAGGGCGACGCCCCGATGACCTTCACCACGGAGCGCCTCACGGGGTGGCTCGACACGCAGCGCTTCAAGACCGACGCGCCGGCCAGAATCACCCGCGGCGAAGACGAAACAAGCGCTCAGGGCGGGCTCCTGTACGATAATGTGACCCGAGCTCTCGAGCTTCAGGGCGGCGTCCAGTCGGTCTTCCATCCGCAGAGCTTGCGCAAGGGAGATGCCGCTCGGGAAGCCGCCGAGCAGGCCGCCGCAGAATCCGCTCAACCCTCAGAAGCCGCGGCAGCGACGTCCGAAGAGACCGCCCGCACCAAATAAGAAGCCATGATTACCAAGAAACTCCTCATTGCCGTCCTGATCGCCGCCGCTGCGCTTCCCACGCTTGCGCTCACTACCGACCGCGAACAGGCAATCGAAGTGCATGCCGACCGCTTCGACGGCGACGAAGTGAAGCAGACCGCCGTCTATTCCGGCAACGTCGTTGTGGATCAGGGCTCGATGCAGATCACGGGCGCGCGCCTTGAAGTGCGCATCACCCCGAAGGGCTACCGGCAGGCCACGGTGACGGGCGAGCCGTCGCGCTTCCGTCAGCAGCGCGACAAGGACCCGAAGAATCCCGTCGACGAATGGATGCACGCCCGCGCCTCGAAGATCGTCTATGACGAAGAGACCGACACGGTGACGCTCATCGGCAGCGCCAAGCTCTCGCGCACCGAAAACGGCAAGGAGCGCGACATGACGCAGGGCGAACGCATCGTCTACGACATGCGCAATGCCCGCTCGAAGGTTGAAGGCGTCACGGTCAAGGGCGAGAAACAGCGCGTGACCACGATCATCGCGCCCCGCAGCAATGCGGCCTCCGCTCCGCGCGCCGGCACGACGCTCGCGCCCGCTGAAACGATCTCCGCTCCCCGCAACTGACTTTCCACGGCCCGACCCCACTACAGAAGGACCACCCGCTCATGGCAAACGCACTCGACGACCTCGCCCACAAACACGTCCACACGCTGGCCGCTCACGGGCTCAAGAAGAACTACGGCTCCCGACAGGTCGTCAAGGGCGTGGACCTCGCGGTGAAGTCGGGCGAAGTTGTGGGACTTCTCGGTCCCAACGGCGCGGGCAAGACCACAACCTTCTACATGGTGGTGGGGCTTGTCGTCGCCGACGGCGGCGACATCGAGCTTGATGGCCGCTCGATCGCGCGCCTGCCGATCTACAAGCGCGCCCGACTCGGGGTCTCCTACCTCCCCCAGGAAGCGAGCGTCTTCCGCAAGCTCTCCGTCGAAGACAACATCCGCGCCATTCTCGAGATGCAGGTCGACGAGAACGGCCGCGCGCTCGATTCGAGCGAGGTCGAGCACCGGCTCGAGATGCTCCTCGACGAGCTGCAGATCAAGCACCTGCGCACGAGCGCCGCGCTCTCGCTCTCCGGGGGTGAACGCCGCCGCACGGAAATCGCCCGCGCGCTTGCCGCAAACCCACGCTTCATTCTTCTCGACGAGCCCTTCGCAGGCGTCGACCCGATCGCCGTAATCGAGATTCAGCGCATCGTGCGGTTCCTGCGCGACCGCAACATCGGCGTGCTCATCACCGACCACAACGTGCGCGAAACGCTTGCAATCTGCGATCACGCCTACATCATCAATGAAGGCCGCGTGCTCGCCTCGGGCGACCCGCAGGACATCATCAACAACCCCGACGTCCGCGCCTTCTACCTCGGCGACAACTTCAGCATGTAGTCCTCCATGGCGCTTCTTTCCGCGAGCCTCTCCGCTCAGCAGCTCCAGCAGCAGGCCCTTGCGCCTCAGCAGCAGTATGCGCTGAGGCTTCTTCACATGAACGCGGGCGAGCTTCTCGCCGAGACAGAACGCGCTGCAGAGGAGAACCCTCTCATTGAATGCGACATGCCGTCGCGGCCTGCATCCGAAGAGCCTCTCACGAACGGCCTTCACGAAGAAGCCGACGCCATGAAGCGCGAAGGCGAAAGCATTCCTCCTGAAGACCGTGGTCCTCTTGAGAACGTCTATTCGGGGTGGTCGGGCGCATCAGACTCCGACGAGGCCCCCGTTGAACGAGTGGCCGCAGAGCGCACGCTGCGCGACGACCTTCTCGAAGAGCTCGGCACCCGCCTCGACAATCCCGAGCTTCATCCGCTCGCCGAATGCCTGATTGAGGAGCTTGACTCGTCGGGCTTTCTCACTACGCCGCTCGCGGAAGCCGCCGAGAGCTACCGCACGATTGTCGACGCCCCCGTCGCCGACTGGCTACGGGCGCTCAAGTTCCTTCAAACGTTCGATCCGCCGGGCGTCGGCGCCTCTGGTCCGACGGAAGCCTTGATTCTTCAGGTCGCGCGCCGTGCAGCTGAAGGCTCCATAGCACCCAAGATCGGAGAAGCGCTTTCCGAGCTGCTGCGAAGCCACCTGCGGCAGGTCGCCGCTCAGGACCGCAAGTCGCTTCTTGCGGCAGTCGGCGGCGACGAGGCGCTTCTCGACGAGGCGCTCGCGCTCCTCAAGACGCTCAACCCCCATCCAGCCGCCGGATATGCGGCAGATGCCATCCAGTACGTGGTGGCCGACCTAGTCGTCACCAACCGGTGCGGCCGTTGGGAAGCGGAACTCAATCCGCAGGCGCAGCCGACCGTGAAGCTCTCGGCAATGGCGCAGGGGCTTTCCGTGAGCGACGCGTCGCCCTTCGGGCAGTACCTCGCCGAAGCAAGGCACCTGATCGCAGGCATTGAGGCGCGCCAGTCGACGCTGTTGCGCACGGCCCGGTTTGCCGTCGAGCATCAGCAGGCCTTTTTTACGGAAGGCCGCGCCGGTCTGAAGCCGCTTGCCATCAGCGAAGCCGCTGCAGCACTCGGCGTCGCCGACTCCACCATATCGCGCGCCGTATCGGGCAAGTTTCTTTTGTGCCCGTTCGGCGTGGTCGAGCTGAGAAGCCTCTTTCTGCACCCGTCCGTTCAGGCCGTCGACGCATTGGGCGTCGCTCAGAACGTCTCTTCCGCCAAGGTGCGCGCTCGCATCCGCGAACTCATTGAATGCGAAGCGCCCGACAAGCGCCTCTCCGACCAGGCGCTCACCGACCTCCTCAACAAGGAGGGCTTTGACATCACCCGCAGAACGGTGGCAAAGTACCGCGATCTTGAAGGCATTCCCACGGCCCGGCTTCGCGGCAGACGATGACCCCGCGGACATTTGTTCCGGGCCTCCTCCATTTATGACCAAGCTCACCGACCACATCACTCTTGAGGCCGTGCGCCTCGATCTGGAACTCAGCAGTCTCAAGCGCCTCTTCGAAGAGGCGGGACTTGCCATTGAAAGCGCCTGCGGCATCCCTCACGATCAGGTGTTTGCGGCGCTCAACGAGCGCGAGCGCCTCGGCAGCACCGCGCTTGGTTTCGGGTGCGCCGTACCGCACGGCAGAATCGTCGGCCTCGAGGCGCCCGCTGCGGCGTTTCTGCGCACGTGCGAGCCCCTCAAAGTGCCTTCGCCCGACCAGACGGGCGCTCAGCTCTTCATCGTGATCCTCGCGCCCGAAGACAGTGCCGAAGACCACCTCGAGCTTCTGCGCGAAACGGCGGCCGTCTTTTCCGACGCCTCCGCGCGCGAAGTGCTTCTCAAGGCGGCTGAACCCATCGACGTCTGCAGATTTCTCGCCGACTGGGAAGCCCGTCACTGACCCGCACGCAACAGGAGAGACCGTTCACCATGCAGCTCATCATCGTCACCGGCCTCTCCGGAGGCGGCAAGTCCATCGCCATTCGGCAGCTGGAAGATTCGGGCTTCTACTGCATCGACAATCTCCCGGCGGAGTTTCTGCTGCCCGTCGCGGAAAACCTCGAGCGCAACGGCACGCAGGCCGCAGCGGTCGCAATTGACGCGCGTTCACACGCCACCTTTGAAAAGGCCTTTTCAGCGCTCGAAGAATTGGAGAAGCGCGGCGTGGATGCCCGCGTGCTCTTTCTGACGGCATCCGACGACGAGCTCATCCGGCGCTTCTCCGAGACCCGCCGCCGTCATCCCTTGAGCACGCTTGCCGAACACCAGGGCAGGGATCTGACGCTCGACGAAGCCATCGCCCGAGAGCGCGAAATCATGGCGCCCGTCGTTGAAGTCGCCCACGTGCTCGATACGACAAAACTGCTTGCCTCGCAGCTTCGCAGCTGGGTGCAGCAGTTCGTGGGCCGGCCGGCCGCCAAACTCACGCTTACGTTCGAATCCTTCGGCTACAAGCGGGGCCTTCCCTACGCATCGGACCTGGTCTTCGATGTGCGCTGTCTTCCCAATCCCTACTACCTGCCCGAGCTCCGCCCGCTCACCGGCCGGGATGCACCAGTCGCAGACTATCTCTCCGCAGCGCCGATCGTCGGCGAGATGATCGACGACATCGCCGCCTTTATCGACAAGTGGCTGCCGCACTACCGTGCCCAAAACCGCCACTATCTCACGGTCTGCATCGGCTGCACGGGCGGTCAGCACCGATCAGTCTATGTTGCTGAAATGCTCGGCCGCCGCTTTGCAAATCACGCCGGGACGATCGTGCGTCACCGGGCGCTCTCGTCGAGCCTCTCGCCCGAGCACAAGGTTCAGACGCTCTGACGCTTGATGAGTTCTTCGGCGTATTCGAGCACTGGGGCGGGCAGCCCCGGCCAACGCTCTGGGTGAAGCCCTGCGGGATGCAGTCCCGCCGACCGCAGAGCGAACGCATCGGCATTTCGGCAGAAAAGCGCCCTCAGATGAAGCCGCTGATGCGTGAGTTCGTGCACGCGGGATTCGCCCAAAGCAACTGGTTCGCGAAACCCCTGCGGAAGCTCGGGCCGCTTGAGCCAGTCCGCTTCCTTGCGCTCGAGCACGATCGGCGCCTGAAGCCCCTTCCAGATTCGTCCCTCAACGGGAGCGAACCAAAGCCCCTCCGCAGTTGAAGCAAAGACCAGCACGAGCCAACGCTCCGTCTTGGGGCGCGCTGTCTTGGGCTGCGGATAGACTTCCGGGGTGCCTTCTGCATGGGCGCGGCAGAAGCGCTGCACGGGACAGGCCGGACAGTTGGGAGCCTTTCTGCGGCAGACGAGGCTTCCCAAATCCATCAGCCCCTGCGTGTAGGGGGCGATGATGTCTGAACCCGGCAGCTCCCTGCGGGCGGCGGCTTCCAGAAGCTTCTCAAAGGCTTTCTCGCCTACGCGTCCGGGCACGGCGTGAATGCGTGCAAGCACGCGCTTCACGTTGCCGTCGATCATCGGCTCCCGAGCTTCTCCCGACGTGAAGGCGGCTACCGCCGCGGCCGTCGACGGCCCCACTCCGGGGAGCTCGGCTAGGCCGGCCGCTGTGTCGGGGAAGAGCCCTTTCAGATCGTTCACCACCATCTTCGCCGCGCGATGCAGGTTTCTGCCGCGGCTGTAGTAGCCCAACCCCGCCCAAAGCTTCATCACCGCATCCTCCTGGGCGGCCGCGAGCGACTCCACCGTCGGAAAGGTCTTCAAAAAGCGCTCGTAGTAGGGAATGACCGTCTCGACCTGCGTCTGCTGAAGCATCACTTCAGAGAGCCAGCGCTCGTAGGGCGTGCGGAACCGCTGCCAGGGAAGATCCATGCGGCCGCGCTGCTCCTGCCAGACAACAAGCGTTTGAGCGAAGGAAAGAGTGGTCATGAAAATGCTCCGTGAAGGACAAAAAGAGTGGATTGTCGCACGCTCAAGCGCCTCAACATAAATCGTCTTCTACCTGAGAGTTCTCTCTACGTCTCGTCGGCTATAACAACTTCTTGAAGCTTTTCATCAAACTCATTTCTTTCATCATCAATCGTACAGCAAGATAGGCACTAACACTAATGAAAGTTGATGGTTTGGTGTTAATGAGTTGATTTTTTCCTGCTTGAGTTGCAACTCTCTAAAAGACCGCGTAACCTTGAATTCGGGGTCAAGAAGATCTCAAGTTTTTAACAACATCCACTTGTAATAAGGACTTATTTATGACTAGTAGTGATATTCGCTCCATTCGTGAGCATCTGGATCTCTCTGTTGAGCAACTTGCCGACATCCTGCGCGTCTCCGCTCGTCAGGTAATCGCTTGGGAATATGGCATGTCCCAGATCCCACTCGTTTACGCCAACCAACTCACGCGCTTTGATCGCCACGGTCTCGGTATCTTTGCTCCGCGTCGCTAAGCCTAAAACTCAAGGTCATTACATGAAGAACAAACCCCGAAAACGTCCATCAGACGACTCTGCGAAATAAGGAAGGGGTTGTATCTATGATTGGATCAGCCCCTTTTTCTACACAGAAAACATGGCTGTTTGCATTAGTTTTTATATTTCGTACACTGAAAAGTTTAGGACCTGAAAATGCTTCTCTCTATTCTCAGAATTTGCGGCATCTTTTTTGATGCCTTTACTCAAGATTTCATCAACACTTTCTGCATGGGTATCTCTCGCGACCTTCGCGATGTTCATGCTCCGTTCCCTACGAATAAGACTTCGACTTCGGCCCACACCGCCTGACTCATCTTCAAAAGATCAGGAAAAGATCAAATGTTCCAGAACCTTTAAGCAGTTGTGCGCCTTACATCTCAAAATTTATATCTTGCAAGATATATGCCTCAACATACTCCCCCTTTCAAGATAGCATCTTAAAAATATGAAAAAACCACGCAAAGGCTCAGACGTCCAACAGGCCAAAAAAAAGGGGTTGTGCCAGTAAATGGTTCAGCCCCTTTCCTTTCTTGACAGACTTATATAATAGAACTTTTAATAAGCCCCTTTTTTGAATCCTAAAGCCACCAGATCCAACCATAATGCATTAGATATTTTGTTGAAAATACTCTTCTTATTATCCTTCCGCGCAATTGAGGGGGGGGGGGGGGGTTATTCCCTCGAACACCGCCTTACTAACTTTGCTCGAATGCAATTGCTCGAGAGTAGTTACATCAGTTTCTTCAAGAATTTTATTTTTCAAGAGAAGTAATTCTAACTCTGCCGTTCTGCCCGGTTGTTGTGATGACTCAGGAACTACTGCAGATACCTCAGAGCCCTCCTCTATCACTGCTTGAGCACATTGAGCGCTATTATTAGATATCTCAGCAATAGATTCTTCTTTTGGCAAATGATATCCTTGCGGAACCTCGCATCCAGCATCCCCCTGATCGAAGTTAACATTTTGCTCAACGGTGATGGATTCTGTCGTGACCGAATCCAACTCTTCATCCAACACCAGAGCCCTGTGAGCTTCTGTACTTGAGATTACCCCTTTATACTCATCTACAGTCAAGTGACGAACCTGTGCTACTAGGCGATAGCCTCGCTTCGGCACCGTTTTAATATATTCAGGGACTTCTCCAGCCTTTCGACCGTCCCTCAAAAACTTTCGCAACTCAAAAATTGCTTGTGTAATAGCCTGATCCGTTACAATATCTCTATTCCAGCAATTATCAATAATTTCTTGTCTGGAAATTACTTCCATAGGATGTTGCGCAAGATAAAATAGTAAATCCATCAATCGCGGTGGCAGTACACTCCGACGATTATTTCGACGAATAGAGTTTGATTTGGAGTTAGCAACCCAATCGGAAATGGTAAACAAATCGCTTTCCATTATTCCCTCGCAAATTAACTTCCGCGACCATCTTGATTATTATTATTTGTCGCACCCCTGATACAAGAGTTCATTGCCATTGTAATAGATCAGTCTAATTTAGGGGTATTTATTTTGTGAACATCACGACGCCATACGCAAATGGGAAATATTTTCGTATTCTCAACAGGTTGAGTTGTCTTCAAATGTTCACAGCACCTAATAAACATTAAGTGTAGGGATTTCACCTAAGAAACGTAATTCCCCGGTCCATCCATATAAACCGGGGATAGCCCCTTCAGCGTATGTTTACTTCTTTGAGGGCAGAGCGCTTTCAGGAGTTGCGTTCAGCAGACTGC